>Ga0210044_10001137_pt1 | contig 40350 bp, 34 predicted proteins | sample CryGey13umfilter_2_FD_183959 | JGI IMG/M metagenome (GOLD analysis project Ga0210044, IMG submission 183959) | Groundwater microbial communities from aquifer in Utah, USA - Crystal Geyser 4/9/14 3 um filter (SPAdes) (version 2) | ecosystem: Environmental > Aquatic > Deep subsurface >... | reverse complement strand
ATCCATGCCATCCGCCTTTCGGCGGATGGTCAAGGTAGATTGCTGGCAGCGGCTTACCTTCAACGAGCAAGCCAAGCAAGGTCTTCAGCTTGTCCACGATTCATGCGGGGCCGTCCCGCCCGCGCTTCGCTCGCGGTACTTAAGATTGACATAAGACTGCACGGTAAACATCCATCGGTCGGACCCGCATTCGCCCCAAGGCTGTACACAACGGGGCGGGGCTTTTTCTAAACACCAACCAGACAGAGGAGATCGTTATGTTCAGGCATTCGCGAGCAGTATTGATTGCACTATTTCTATCGTCGGCCTTGGCCGCCTGCGGCGGCGGGGGCGGCGGAGACGGCGGCGACAGCGGCGACAGCGGCGACAGCGGTAACAATGATAGCGATAATGGCGGCGGCTCTACCCCGATCGTCGGCCCGAACTACACCCTGCTGGCCTGGAACAATCTGGGTATGCACTGCGTGGACGGCAAGGATTATTCGATGTTCTCCATCCTGCCGCCGTACAACACCCTGAATGCCCAGTTGATCGACACGGTCAATAACAAGATAGTCAGCCAGGGCGTGACCTTGACCTATGAGGCCATGGCCGATTCAGCGGGCTCGATCAACACCATCTCCTCGACCAAGACCAACTTCTGGCAATACGCGCAGAGTCTGTTTGGTCTAGGCTCCCCATTGCCCCTGGATGTCGGTCTGACCGGCGTCAAGACGGCCTCGGCCACGCCCGCCCCGATGACCTACAACGCCACCCAGAAATGGTTCGAAGCCGAAGGCATCCCCATTACGCCGTATGACGATACCCTGACCAAGAACTACTACCCGATGGTGAAGGTGGTAGCTCGCGACAGTGCTGGCAATCAATTGGCCCAAGCGCGCGTGGTGCTGCCGGTGTCCGACGAGATGAGCTGCGTCAGTTGTCACGCCGCCAACTCCAGCGCCGCCGCCAGGCCGGCGACCGGCTGGATCGTCGACCCCAACAAGGAGATCGAATGGAAGAAGAACATCCTCAGCCTGCATGATCAGAAACAGGCCGGCGATCCCGTCTTCCAAACCGCCATGACCACCATGGGCTACCCGAATGGTCTGTTGGCCTCGGCCACCGGTGGCAAGCCGGTGTTGTGCGCCTCCTGCCACAGCAGCAACGCCCTGGGCACCGCAGGCGCCGCTGGCGTCAAGTCATTGACTGCGGCACTGCATAGCCGTCATGCCTCGGTCACCGACCCGGTTAGCGGCCTGGCCTTGGATAGCAGCAGCAACCGCGATTCCTGCTACCAATGTCACCCCGGTTCCAAGACCCTGTGTCTGCGCGGCGTGATGGGCAATGCCAAGGCGGCTGACGGTTCGATGGCGATTCAGTGCCAGAGCTGCCACGGCGGCATGAGCAATGTCGGCAAGGCCGGTCGAGCCGGTTGGCTGGACGAGCCCAACTGCCAGTCCTGCCATCACGACGGTCGGCGCGAGCTGAGTGCGGTCGATGCCAGCGGCAACCCGAAATCGTGGCTGGATACCAGCTTCGCCACCAATGCCAACCGCCTGTACCGGTTCAGCGCCGGTCACGGCGGCTTGCAGTGCGAGGCCTGCCACGGCTCAACCCATGCCGAGTACCCCAGCTCCCATGTCAACGACAACATCCTGTCAACGGACGTGCAAGGCTATGCCGGTACCATCGGCGAGTGCTCGGCCTGTCACAAGACGGTTCCGATCACGTGGAACGGCGGCCCGCACGGTATGCACACCTCCGGACAGGCCTGGGTTGATAACCACAAGTCTGCCGCCCGGAACGGCACGGCCGCCTGCGCCTACTGCCACGGCGCCGACTTCCGGGGCTCCCCGCTGTCAGCGACCAGGGCAGCCAGAACCCTGTCGGTCGAGCACGGGACCAAGAGCTTCGCGGCCGGCCATCAGTTCAACTGCTACGACTGCCACAACGGCCCGTCGGGTAACTGAACCCATGGGGTGACGGCAACGTCACTTTGAAAAAGCGAGGGCCCGTGGAGCAATCCACGGGCCCTCACCGTTTTTGCGGCTAGGATCAATGCAGCACGCTGGCCAGCTTGCGCCGATACTGGGCCGCCAACGGATCGCCGGCCAGCAGGTTGAATACCGACAAGAGTGTCTTGCGGGCCGCATCGTCGTTCCAGGCACGATCGAGGCCGATCATTTCCAGCAGCATATCCATCCCCTCGGCATACCGTTCCAGACCGATCAATAGATTGGCCAGTTGCAGCCGGGCATCCATATCATCCGACTTAGCGGCGATCTGCTCGCGCAGCTTGGCCTCATCGGCCGACTTGCCGGCTTGGGCGAAGTCCAGCCGGGCGGCCAGACGGACCGCCCGGTCTTCCGACTGAGCAAGCGCCGAAACGGAATTCAGCAACTGCCGTGCCTCCTCCAGTTGGCCGTGCTCGGCCAGTATTTCGGCGGCATCGAGGCGCACGGCTTCGTTGCCTGGATCGAGTTGCGAGGCTTGGCCGATCGTTGCCAAGGCGCCTTCCAGGTCGCCCGATTGGCGCAAGACCACGGCCTGGGCGCGCAGCGCAGCGGCCGGCGAGGGAATGATACGGTCGATGAATTCACGCACCGCGCCTTCGGGCAGGGCGCCGGAAAACTCGTCGACGATCTGACCGTCGACCACCGCCTTCACCGCCGGAATGCCCTTGACGCCGAATTGCGCGGCCAGTGCCTGGTTCTGGTCGGAGTCGATCCGGGCCAGGATGAACCGGCCCTGATACTCCTCGGCCAATTTTTCCAGGATGGGCTTGAGTGATTTGCAGGGGCCGCACCAGGGCGCCCAGAAATCGATCACCACCGGTGCGGCATGGGAGCCAGTCATGACCACCTGCTGGAAATTGGCGGCGTCGACGTCGAGAGCGAACTGGCTCATGGTCGGCCCTTGGCGATGCGCTTGGCCAGTTGGGCGGCCTTGCCGGTATAGCTGGCCGGGGTCAGGGCCAGCAGGTCTTTCCTGGCCGCCGCAGGGATGGCCAGACCCTCGATGAACTTGGCTAGACGGGCGGCGGTGATGCGTTTGCCACGGGTCAGCTTCTTCAACTGTTCGTAGGGTTTGTCCAGGCCATAGCGGCGCATCACGGTCTGGATCGGCTCGGCCAGCACCTCCCAGTTGGCGTCCAGGTCCTGGGCCAGACGGGCCGGATTGGCCTCTAGCTTGTTGAGACCGCGCAGCAGGCTGTCGTAACCGAGCAGGGCATAGCCGAGCGCGCTGCCCATGTTTCTGAGCACCGTGGAGTCGGTCAGGTCACGTTGCATCCGCGAGATCGGCAGCTTTTCCGCCAGGTGGCGCAATAGGGCGTTGGCCAGACCCAGGTTGCCCTCGGAGTTCTCGAAGTCGATGGGATTGACCTTGTGCGGCATGGTCGAGGAGCCGACCTCGCCTTCCTTCAGTTTTTGTTTGAAGTAGCCCAGCGAGATGTAGGTCCAGAGGTCGCGGTCGAGATCGATGAGCAACGTGTTGAGGCGGGCGCAGGCGTCGTACAGCTCGGCCATGTAATCGTGCGGCTCGATCTGGGTGGTGTAGGGGTTGAAGGTCAGCCCCAGGCCGGTCACGAAGCGTTCGGCGAAACCTTCCCAATCCAGCTTAGGATAGGCGGCCAGGTGGGCGTTGTAATTGCCGACCGCACCGTTGATCTTGCCCTGGCACTCGACCTCGGCCAGGCGCTGCATGGCCCGGCGCAGGCGCCAGACCACGTTGGCGATCTCCTTGCCGAGGGTGGTCGGTGTCGCCGGCTGGCCGTGGGTGTGGGCGAGCATCGGCAAATCGGCCAGATCGAGTGCCAGTTGGTTGAGCCGGCGCTCGACCTGCTTGAGCGTCGGCAGCAGCACATCGGCGCGGGCATCGCGCAGCATCAGGGCATGGGACAGGTTGTTGATGTCCTCGGAGGTGCAGGCGAAGTGGATGAATTCCTTGACCCGCATGACCTCGGCGTTGCCGGCCAGCTTATCCTTGAGGAAATACTCGACCGCCTTGACGTCGTGGTTGGTGACCCGCTCGTGCGCCTTCACCGCAGCGGCGTCGGTCAGCGAAAAACCAGCGGCGACGGCATCGAGCGTCTTGACGGTGGCGGCCGAGAAGACCGGCACTTCCTTGATGGCCTTTTCGGCGGCCAGGGCCTTGAGCCATTCGAGCTCGACCCGGACCCGGTAGCGGATCAGGCCGAACTCGCTGAAATAAGGCGCAAGCTTGGCGCCGGTACGGCGGTAACGACCATCAAGCGGCGACAGTGCGGTGAGTGTGTCAAGTTCCATGTGGTTTCCTTTGCAGAGTGTTTGTGCGGTAGTCGGTCATAGTGTTTTGCGGTCCAGCAGCGCCTGGGCGACCGTCATCGCATCGACGTGTTCCAGTTCGCCGCCGGCCGGCAGACCGCGCGCCATGCGCGTCACCTTAAGGCCCTTGGCCTTGAGCATCTCGCCCAGATAATGGGCGGTGGCCTCGCCTTCGACGGTGAAGTTGGTGGCCAGGATGACCTCCTCGGTCAGCCCATCCTGGGCCCGTTTGACGAGTCGATCGAGGCCGATCTCGCGCGGGCCGATGCCGTCGAGCGGACTCAGCCTGCCCATCAGCACGAAATAATGGCCCCGGTAGGCATTGGTTTCCTCAATGCGATTCTGGTCCGCAGGCATCTCGACCACACAGAGCAAACGCGGGTCGCGGCGCGGATCGGCGCAACTGGCGCAAACCTCGGTCTCGCTGTAGTTATTGCAGCGCACGCAAGGCTTGAGCTGCTCCAGCGCCCCGGCCAGGCTGGTCGCCAACCGCGCCGCGCCGAGACGCTCGCGTTGCAGCAGGTGATAGGCCATGCGCGCCGCCGACTTGGGGCCGACGCCGGGCAGCACGCGCAGCGCTTCAATCAGATTGGCGAGGGAGGCGGGGGTCATTGGCAAGGGCAGCTTGTAGCCGGTAGCGGGTAGCTGATTGTTGTTCGCTGCGCGAACGCCTTTGGCTACAAGCTACCGGCTACACGCTACCGGCTAGAAAGGAAGCTTCATCCCCGGCGGCAGCGGCATGCCGGCGGTGGCCGAGGCCATCTTTTCCTGGGTGACGGTTTCCACTCGATGCACGGCAGCGTTGACGGCAGCGGCGACCAGGTCCTCCAGCATCTCCTTGTCGTCACTCATCAGCGAGGCGTCGATGCTGACCCGGCGAACCTCGTGCTTGCCGTTCATGGTGACCTTGACCAGACCGGCGCCCGAGACGCCCTCCACTTCCAGTTCGGCGATCTGGGCCTGGGCCTTTTGCAGGTTAGCCTGCATGAGTTGGGCCTGTTTCATTAGATTGCCGATTCCGCCTTTAATCATGGTGCTGGTTCTCCGATGGGTTTGATGTTGGTCACGGTCGCGTCGAAATCGCGCACCATGGTTTGCACGAACGGGTCGTTCATGACTGACGCCTCGGCCTCGGCTTGGCGCGCGGCCTGCTGGCGACCGACGATCTCGGCCGGGGCGGCGCCGGAGGTGGCACCCAGTTCAAATTCGATCCGCACCGCTGGACTAAGTAACTTGCGCAGCGCCGCCTTGAGCTTTTCACCCAGGCTGTCGAGCAGGCTCTTCTGGTCGGCGGGCAGGCGCAGCTTCAGAAAGTTGGCGCCGTGATCGGCCATCTCGCACAACGCGGCCAGTTGCTTGACGCCGCCGGTCAGTCGGCGGCTGAGGGCGAACCAGTCGCCATCGAAAGCGGCGACGGTAGCGATTGCAGGCGCGGCTTGGGCCGCGATTTGCACGCTGCCGATCGGGGCTGAAGCCCCTACTACTTTGGGTTTTGCGGCAGCGAAGCGTATCTCCCCTGCCGGCGCGAAGGCCAGCATACGCAGCAGGGTCATGGTGAAGCCGGCGTATTCATCCGGGGCCAATTCCAGGTCGCGCCGGCCCAAGGTGGCGATCTGGTAATAAAGCTGCACGGTTTCCGGGCCGGTGCGCTCGGCCAGCGCGCACAGCCGGGCGCGTTCCGGCACATCGTCGGCCACCGCATCGGGCACTGTTTGCGCCAACGCCATCTGTTGCAGCAGCAGGGCCAGGTCTTGGAGCGCAGCATCGAATGACAGGCTGCGTTCGGCGATAGCCTCGGCCTCGCGCATCAGGCGCGGCCCATCGGCATCGGCCAGGGCTTCGAGCAAAGGCAACAGATAGGCCTGATCGACCGTGCCCAGCATGTCGCGGGTCGGCTGTTCATGCACCTCGCCGCTACCATAAGCAATGGCCTGATCGGTCAGCGAAAGGGCGTCGCGCATACTGCCGGCGGCGGCGCGGGCGAGTAGGTTGAGGGCGCCCGGCTCATACGCGATGCCTTCGCCGTCAAGCACCGTGCGCAGGTGGTTGGCGACCTGGCCGGGCGGCATTTGCTTGAGGTTGAACTGCAAGCAGCGCGACAGCACCGTGACCGGCACCTTCTGCGGGTCGGTGGTAGCCAGGACAAAAACCACATGAGCGGGCGGCTCCTCCAGCGTCTTGAGCATGGCGTTGAAGGCGTTCTTCGACAACATGTGGACTTCGTCGATGATGTAGACCTTATAGCGGCCTGCGGTCGGCGCGTACTGGGCGTTTTCCAGCACCTCGCGCATGTTGTCGACGCCGGTGTAGGAGGCGGCATCGATCTCGATCAGGTCGACGAACCGGCCGGCCTCGATCTGCTGGCAGGCGGGGCAGATGCCGCAGGGCTTAGCGCTGACGCCGGCCTCGCAATTCAGGCAGCGGGCCAGGATGCGGGCCAGGGTGGTCTTGCCGACGCCGCGGGTGCCTGTGAACAGGTAGGCATGATGCAGCCGGCCCTGTTCTAGGGCGTTCGACAGGGCGCGGACGACGTGCTCCTGACCGATCAGTTCAGCGAATGATTTGGGGCGCCACTTGCGGGCCAGAACCTGATAACTCATGGCCGGATTCTACCAGAGGCGGTCCGTGCGCCCGGGCCTAATACAGATAGGTCAGCCGGACCTCGTGCAGGCTGATGCCGTCGTTGGGCTGGGCGATGCCGGCATTGGATAGGTGCTGGAAACGGTAGCCGAGGTCGTACTGGCTCTTGTCGCCAAAGGTGACGCCCAGGCCGAACAAGGGGCCAAATTGCAGCGCGCAGCCAAGATTGTGGCGGTCGTCGAGCCGGCTCTTGGAGACGAGGTGCAGGCCGATAGCGGCATCCAGATAGGGCTGAACGCCACCCGAGGCATCCGGGCGCAAGCGGAACACCGGGGTCAAGCCGACATCCACTGCGCCGGCGCCGTTCGGGCCGTCGCTTCTCAGGTAGGCCAGGGCGGCCTCCCAATAGCCGGTCAGATGCCAATTATCGCGGTGCAGCCATTGCCGGTTCCAATGCCGAATCATGCCGAGCTTGACCGACTGGATGCCGTCAGCGCCCCCGGTATCGGCAAAATAACCATCAATGGCAAAACAGGGTATGGCAGCAGTCAAACCAGCGAGCAGCAAGGCAAGCGCAACAGGTCTCACTCCGATCCTCCTTTGGAATAAGGGTGGCGAGCCTGAACCCCGGCACTGGCATCTTCCATTATGGCTGCTTCCTTCCGGACCTGACCAGATTCACGGCTTAGCCATGCGGGGAGACCCGCCACAAGCTATTCTATCCCAGAAGTCGGCGTCCGGTTACTGTCCTTCGACGGCGCCGGCCAGTCGCCGCGTCCGAACAGCCTGAGCCAACTCCCGCAGCAGCGGCCCGGTATCGTCCCAACCCAGGCAGGCATCGGTGATCGAGATGCCGTAGGTGGGCGACTTACCGACGCTGAGGTCCTGGCGGCCGGGGTTGATATGGCTTTCGATCATCACTCCCATGATCCGGGTATCGCCGCCGGCAATCTGAGTGGCCACATCGTGGCCGACCTCGATCTGGCGCTGGTATTGCTTGCTCGAATTGGCATGAGAGAAATCGATCATCACCTGCGGTCGCAGCCCGGCGCCGGACAGGTCGCGACAGGCCGCCTCGACGCTGGCGGCGTCGTAGTTGGGCTGCTTGCCGCCGCGCAATATGACGTGGCAATCCTCGTTGCCGGCGGTCTTGAACACCGCCACATGGCCTGACTTGGTAATCGACACGAAATGGTGCCGCGCCGTGGCCGCCTTGATGGCATCGACGGCGATACGCAGGTTGCCGTCGGTGCCATTCTTGAAACCGACCGGGCAAGACAGGCCGGAGGCCAGTTGCCGGTGTGACTGCGACTCGGTGGTGCGGGCGCCGATGGCCCCCCACGACACCAGGTCGGCGATGTACTGGGGCGAGATCAGGTCAAGGAATTCGGTGCCGCAAGGCAAGCCCTGCTCGTTTATTTCCAACAACAGCTTGCGCGCCAGGCGCAGGCCCTCGTTGATGTCGAAGCTCTCGTTCAGGTGCGGGTCGTTGATCAGGCCCTTCCAGCCGACGGTAGTGCGGGGCTTTTCGAAATAGACCCGCATCACGATCACCAGATCGTCGCGCAGTTCGTCGGCCAGCGGCTTAAGCAAGCGGGCGTAGTCGAGCGCGGTGACCGGATCGTGGATGGAACAGGGGCCGACCACCACCACCAGCCGGTCGTCGGCGCCGCGCAGCACATCGTGGATCTGGCCACGCGCGACAAAAGTCGTCTTCAATGCGGCCTCGCTGGCCTTCAGTTCGCGCATGATCTGCATCGGCGCAAGCAGCTCGTCGCTCTGCTCGATCCGGGTGTCGTCGGTGCGGTAACCCGCCATGATTTGCTCCTGTTTAAAATGGCCCCTGAATGAAAAAACCGCCAGGGGCCTGGCGGTTTTCCGGGGGATTTGCGTCACCTGCCCACGCTATTCTCTCCCGACCGCCAGCGGCGTGGGATAAAAATAAAATCGAAAAGTGTGGGCGCGGGTACACATCATGAGCTTGATGCTATCAGAGTCGCATGGAAACTCACAAGAAAAACCCCAGTCTAGGGATAATTACCCACTTTTCCATGGACCGGATACCAACATGATCAAATCACTGTTTTTCGCCTTCGCCCTGCTGACCTGCACCACCGCTCAAGCCGCCAACCCCAACGTTGAGGTCAAGACCAGCATGGGGACCATGACCCTGGAGGTCTACCCGGACAAGGCCCCCGAAACCGTGAAGAACTTTCTTGGCTATGTGAAGGCCGGGTTTTACGACGGCACCATCTTCCACCGGGTGATCGACGGCTTCATGATCCAGGGCGGCGGCTTCAACGCCGCGTACAACCAGAAGGCTACCCAAGCACCAATCCGCAACGAAGCGGCCAACGGTCTGAAGAACGAGATGTACACCGTGGCCATGGCCCGGACCGGCGATCCTCACTCGGCCACAGCGCAGTTCTTCATCAACGTCAAGGACAACGCCTTCCTCAATTACCGCTCGGCTGATGCCATGGGCTACGGCTATTGCGTATTCGGCAAGATCATCAAAGGCCAGGACGTGGCCGCGAAAATCGCCAAGGTACCAACCGGCGCGTCGGGACCGTTTGGCTCGGATGTGCCGTTGACGTCGGTGGTGATCGAGAAGGTCAGTCTGGTGGGAGAGAAGTAACAGGCCCTCTAAAAATTCGTCATTCCCGCGAAAGCGGGAATCCAGCTTTTTACCTAATATGGACCAACACCCATATCCACTTCACCTCTAGGGGTACAGTCGGCAGCCGGAAAATGTTAGCGGAAAAACAGGTAGTATGAAACTACCTTGTTGGAAGATAAAACCATTGGGTCGCTTGTTGTGAAAGATACAAACATGACCAAAAAGAACCGGCGCCATACCTTCCGAGCCCGCTTAACGGAATTCGTTTTGCCGCCAATCGATGATGGTCTAGTGCTGGGCAGGCTGTCCCCGATCGGCCACGTGGCGGTGGGCAAGGCCCTCAGCCTCCTGACCACCACGCAGTTCGAGCATGTGCCAATGGAGGATGACGTGATCGGGGATATCCTGGTGCGTAGCGCCATCCTGCGCAAGATCAGCCCGGAGCAACTCCGGCGCTTCATGCTGGAGGAAGTCAAGCCGCTGATGGGACCGGAAGAAATCATTCATCTCGACCTGAAGGTCGAGATCGAAATCGATCAGGAACCCAAATAATGTCGGGCCTGACGGCAGAGGATTGTCTATGCGTCCGCTGGACGCGGGTGGGCGCCTTACAGCGCTACCGGGATATTGCCGGAGATGGACTCGATAGCGCCAAGGTATTCGCCGTGTTCTCCGAAGAGGACGTCTTCATGGGCCTGGTGGAGGAGCGGCAGGCCGCGCTCTTCCCCGGCCGGATTTTTGCCGACCTGCTGGTCCGCCGCCAGCCGGCGTTATTGCGACCCGATACCGGCATGGAAGCCATCTTGCAACGCCTGAGTGAGGAGCGCGTCGATTACCTGCCCGTAACCGGGACGGATGGGCAATTTATCGGTGTGGTATCCATGCTCAGCGTATTTGCCACGCTCAGCCAGCGCGAACAGGGTTTACGCGAGAATCGCGAACACATGATCACGCAACTGCAATGTGAGCTGGAAAACCGCGAGGTGGCGGCCAGCGTATTCGACGCCACCAGCGAGGGCGTCATGGTGACGGATGCCGACAATCATATTCTGCTGGTGAACCGGGCCTTCATCCAAACCACCGGATTCAGTGAAGAGGAAGCTATCGGAAAAACGCCAGAGCTACTGAAATCCGGTCGCCATGACCGTGAATTTTACCAGGCGATGTGGCGCTCGCTGGAGGAAACGGGCCACTGGGAAGGCGAGGTATGGAACCGCCGCAAAAGCGGCGACATCTACCCGGAATGGTTGCACATCAATGTGATACGTGACGAATCGGGAAAGGTGCGCTATTACGCCGGGGTGTTTTCCGACATCACGCAGCATCAGGAGCTGCGTGCCAAGCTGCTCCACCTCGCCTACTACGATGTCCTGACCGACCTGCCTAACCGCCAGTTGTTCACGGACCGTCTGGAGCAGGCCATCGTCCAATCCCGCCGGACCGGGAAGGAGTTTTCGCTGCTGTTTATCGACCTGGACCGCTTCAAGGACATCAACGACACCCTGGGCCACCGTTTTGGCGACCAGATGCTCATCGCCGTAGCAAAGCGGGTGCAAAACGCAGTGCGCGAGAGCGATACGGTAGCGCGCCTGGGAGGAGATGAATTCACGGTGCTTCTTCCCGACACGTCTCAACCGGAGGACATAGCGGAAAAGATTCTTGCCGCGCTTTCCGAGCGGCTGGTTCTGGACGGGAAAAAACTGTTCGTGACCGCCAGTATCGGTATTTGCCGCTACCCCGACGATGGTGAGGATAGCGACACCCTGCTCATGAATGCCGACGCGGCCATGTACCAGGCCAAGGAGAGTAACCGAGGGTCATCTAGACTCTATTCTTCCGCCATGAACAGCCAGCTCAGCAAGCGTCTGGAAATAAGCAACGCCCTGCACCAGGCATTGACTGCGGGCGAACTATGGCTCGCCTGGCAACCCCAGGTCAGCCTTCCGGACGGGCGCATCATCGGCGCGGAAGTCCTGGCGCGCTGGGAGGATTCGACTGGCACTCCGGTACCGCCATCGGTATTTATCCCCGTTGCCGAGGAAACCGGATTGATCGGTGCCATCGGCGAATGGGCGATACGGACCCTATGTGGCCAAGGCATGGAGCTGGCCTGTCACACTTGTAGAAATTTTCGGCTGGCGGTCAACTTTTCCCCGCTTCAGTTAAAACCCGGGACGCATCAGGCCATACTCGACATCCTGGCCGCGAGTGGCTTCGATCCCCGGCACCTGGAAATCGAGTTGACGGAAACCGCGCTGTCTGCCCAGCGCGAGGGGATGTCGGCATTTCTAGGAGGACTGGGTAAAGCCGGCGTGGAAGTCTCCGTGGACGACTTCGGCACGGGCTGTTCCAATTTAGCGAATCTGAAACTCCTACCCATACATAAGCTGAAAATAGACCAATCCTTCGTGTGCGACATTGCCGCCGACCTGAATGACCGGCAGATTGCCGCCGCCGTGATCGGCATGGCCCATGCGCTCGGACTCAAGGTAATAGCCGAAGGCGTGGAAACCGCTGAGCAGGCGGCCATTCTGACGGCACTCGGCTGCGACATGGCGCAGGGTTATTATTTCAGCCGACCGGTACCTTTCGCCATCCTAAAACAGTTACTCGATGGCGGAGGCATGCTGCCAGCCAGCGCTTAAGCGGGCTCGGCATCGATTGGAAACCAGGCATAAAACTCATTGCGTCCCGCCTACCGTCAGGCCATCGATTCTCAAGGTCGGCTGGCCGACGCCGACCGGCACGCTCTGGCCTTCTTTGCCGCAGGTGCCGACACCCGGATCGAGCCGCAGGTCGTTGCCGATCATGGCGACCCTCGTTAGCACATCCGGACCGTTGCCGATCAGGGTGGCGCCCTTGACTGGATAAGTCAGCTTGCCGTCCTCGATCAACCACGCCTCGGCGGCGGAGAAGACGAACTTGCCGCTGGTGATGTCGACCTGGCCGCCGCCGAAGTTGGCGGCGTAGAGGCCGTTTTTAACCGAGGCGATGATTTCGTCATGGTCCTTGTCGCCGGCCAGCATGTAGGTGTTGGTCATACGCGGCATGGGCAGGTGGGCGAAGGACTCGCGCCGGGCGTTGCCGGTCGGCGCCATGCCCATCAGGCGGGCGTTGAGGCTGTCCTGCATGTAGCCTTTGAGAATGCCGTCTTCAATCAGCGTGGTGCATTCGGTCGGCGTGCCTTCATCGTCGACATTGAGCGAGCCGCGCCGGTCGGGAATGGTGCCATCGTCGACCACGGTGACGCCCTTGGCGGCGACACGCTGACCGATGCGACCGGAGAAGGCGGACGAACCCTTGCGGTTGAAGTCGCCTTCGAGGCCGTGGCCGATCGCCTCATGGAGCAGTATGCCGGGCCAGCCAGGGCCGAGCACCACGGTCATGGCGCCGGCCGGAGCAGGCTTGGCGTCGAAGTTGGTCAGCGCCTGATGGACGGCCTGTTCAGCATAGTCCTTGAGCATCGCGTCACTGAAATAGCCGTAACCGAAACGCCCGCCACCGCCGGCCGAGCCTTGTTCACGGCGGCCATCCGCCTCGACGATGACCTGTAACGAGACCCGTACCAGCGGCCGCACGTCGGCGGCGCGGCGGCCGTCCAGACGGGCGATGTAAATGATTTCGTATTCGCCGGCCAGGCTGGCCATGACCTGGATCACTCTCGGGTCGAGCGCCCGGGCGTAGCCTTCCAGTCGGTGCAGCAGGGCGACCTTGTCGGCCTCGGCCAGGCTGGCGATGGGGTCGAGCGGGGCGTATAGCTTGCGGCCGACCACCGCGTTGCCGGACGCGACGCGGCCGTCGGCGCCGCTGACGGCGATGGCGCGGGCGGTCTTCGCAGCCTGTTCGAGGGCCGGGAAGGCGATGTCGTCGGAATAGGCGAAAGCCGTCTTTTCGCCGCTGACGGCGCGTACGCCGACGCCCTGGTCGATGTTGAAGCTGCCCGATTTGACCTGGCCTTCCTCCAGACTCCAGGCCTCGGAGCGGGTGTATTGGAAGTAGAGGTCGGCATCGTCCAGCTTACGACAGGCCAGGATGCCCAGGGCAGCATCGAGCTTGCCGGCATCGAGGCCATTGGGGGCCAGCAAGGCGGCGTCGGCGGTTTCCAGCAGCCGGGTGTCAAGCGAGGCCGATACGCTCATATCGAGACCACTTCGATTTTGATGTTCTTGGCGCAGTTCAGGGCGCGGTGCTTCAGCGCCGGCAGGCTCTTGCGCAGGCTGTCCTGATAGGCCCGGTTGATGCCGGCCACAACCACGCCGGAACCGCGTGGCAGGTGGTCAAGCACGTTGCCCCAAGGGTCGACGATCATGCTGTCGCCATGGGTCTCGCGCCCGGAGGCGTGATAGCCGCCCTGGGCCGGGGCGATGACATAGGCCAGGTTTTCGATGGCCCGCGCCCGGATCAGGGTTTCGAAATGGGCCTTGCCGGTGGTGGCAGTAAAGGCGGCCGGGATCAAAATGATGTCAACATCGCCCATGGCCCGATACAGTTCAGGAAAGCGCAGGTCGTAGCAGATCGACAGACCGATCCGGCCGAACGGGCTGTCCAGCACCACCACCGTATCGCCAGGCTTGATGGTGGTCTCTTCGCGGTAGTGCTCGTTGCCCAGGTTGAGGCCGAACAGGTGGATCTTGTCATAGCGTGCCACCTGCTTGCCCTTGTCGTCGTAGACCAGGCAGGAGTTGTAAACCTTCTTGGGGTCGTCGCATTCCAGCGGCACCGAGCCGCCGACCAGCCAGATACCATGCTTCTTGGCCTGGGCGGCGAGGAATTTCTGGATCGGCCCCTTGCCGGGCGCTTCGCGGGCGGCCACCTTGTCGGTGTCCTTTTGGCCCATGATGGCGAAATATTCCGGTAGCGCCACCAGCTTTGCGCCGGCCGTGACGGCCAGTTGGATCAGCCGTTCGGCCTCCGCCAGGTTGGCATGGACATTGGGGCTGGAGGCCATCTGGATGGCTGCGACGCGGACAATGCCGGTGTTTTCCGTCGCCGGGCTGGCGACGGTACGGCTGCGCGGCTTGGCGAAGCTGGAGCTGGAGCTAAGTTTGCGGGGCACGATGCGTTCCAATACAGATTTAACTGCGTTCTAACTTACACAATGGCGGCGCCTGCCGGCAAGCTAAATCGCTAGTGTAGTGTTGCATTCTTTAGAATGCCTATATGTAAGCCCTTGTCGGGATTCAACCCGACAAGCCGGGCATGTCAGCGGGGTTTTGTAGGTCGGGATTCATCCCGACAACCCGGCCCATAGAACCCGCGTCGTCGGGATGAATCCCGACCTACGTCCGATGCATGGGTCTTTCCTTGTTCGCATATGTGCCAAACAACGTGCAACACCACACTAGGAGTCTGTCGGACTTAAAGAATCGAAGCGAAGCGGGTCAAGCAGGCAAGCCGCAAAGCGGCTGCTCGCAAAAATCGGCTGAACGAGGACAGATTTTGACGATTTCGCCGGGCAATAGCCGTTCTATTGCCCAGGAAAGCGGCGGAATATGGGCCGTTCCGACGGTTTTGCAGCCGATTTCCTTTAAGTCCGGCAGACTCCTAGCCCTAACGATCATGGCCGAACGGGTGCGTTTTCCGCCACGGGTCGCGCCAGCTTGGCGACCACTGGGTTGGCCCAACCGCCGGTGACCAGATATTCGAAGCTGGCGGCCTGTTCGAAGGGGTCCTTGAGCAGTTTGTTGGCAATCAGCGCGCCAACGCCCACCACCGGGCCGCCCAGCAGCGCCCCGGCCACCGCTACGCCGCCAGTCAGGCTGGGTTGTATATGCAGGCGCAGTTGCTGGCTTTCATGGCTCAGATCGATCTTGCCTTTCATGTGTATCTTGGCCGAGGGGCCTTGGATATAGAGGTCGGGCAAATAGCCGATGCCGCGGTCGAGCATGACATCGCCGCGGATGCTGTCGAAGGCGAAACCGGTCGAGAACACGTCGCGGAAATCCAGGACGATGTGCCGGGGCAGCGCTTGCAGACTAAGTATCCCGAGCAGCTTGGCAGCACCGGGGTCGAGTTGGGTGAAGCGACCATTCTTGAGTTCAACCTTAAGTGCGCCGCCCAGCCGGTCCTTGCTGAAATCCTCCGCGCGGCCGCGCCAGTCGAGATTGCCTTGCACCGCCAATTCACCGCCTTTGATGTCCTCCGAGTAGCCGAGCCGGCGCAGCAACTGGCCCAGGTTGCCGGAATCCAGTTTCAGGTTCAGCCGGGTATTGCGCAGGGCCGACGCGGACAGCCAGCCGCTGGCTTCTAGCCGGGCCTCGGGTGCCTTCAAGCTGCCGGCGTCGATGACCAGGCCATCGCGTGCGGCAGTGAGCTTGAGCGTCATTTCGCCCAGGTCGCGCCGGTCGTAAGCGAAGGCTTGGACGGCGAGGTCAATCTCTTTGGGCAGGTCGTTCGGGTCGATGGCCTGACGGCTGACCGCCGTGGATGCGGCGCGAGGCAGGTCAAGCTTCTTGAACCGTCCGATCAGGCTGTCGCCTGGCGTGCCCGGTTGCGGTCCATATAGCACTTCGCCCTGCACCCCCTGGCCATTCAACTGGATTTTCCAGGCCCGCTGCTCCGGGCCGACCTGGACGTTGATGTCGTGGAACAACCGATCGAAGGCCAGCAGTTCGTTGAAGGTCAGGTTGACGGACCGCAGCGGCAGGCCGTCGCGGCCCGCGCCACCCAGGTCGAGCCGGCGCCAGGCATCGAAATCCAGGCGGCGCAGGGTGCCTTGCACGGTGATCCCCTCTGCCTTCGGCATGGCCACTGGCTGGCTGCCGAACATGATGCCCAGACGGGTACGCGCGGGGCTATCGCCAGGCATCAGCACGCCGGCCAGCGCCGTACCATACCTGAACGCAACGGGCGGCCGGCCATCGCCGCGTTCCTGGGCGCTCAGCGTGAATGGGGTTTCCTGATTGGCGGGCTTGCCCAACGGTGCCGGCAGGTCGATCGCCAGTCCGGCCAAATTGGAATTCAACTTCAGATCGACCGAGTGTGGCCGCAGGACGATGTCAGCCTGGGCACGAGTGCTGCCGGAAATCCGCCGGTCGAGGGCGTCGGGCAGCCAACGCGCCAGGGTGGCGGCGGTCAGGCTGCCGGTGGCGCTAGCGTGGACCCGGCCACCCTTTGCGCTGGCCAGGCTAATGGCGATGGGTTGTCCGAACAGGCGGGCGCCGAGGCCCTCGCCCTTGACCCCGGCATCGGTAAAATTCAGTGCGCCGGTGACGTTGGTCAGCCCCGGCAGTTGGTCGTTCAAGGCAATGCTGTCGTCTTGCGGTACAAAGCGGCCGGCGACCCGAGTCCGGTCGATTTCGCTCAACGGCATAACCAGTTGCAGATGCAGCCGGCCGGGGCCGGTGGCCTTCATCTCATCGGTGAAACGACCCATGTATTCGTTCACCGGACTTTGCCGGATGAAGTCCAGGAACGCGGCCGTCGGTCCGCTGGCCTGGCCGGTCACGGTCAGCATCGTGTCCGGGCTGTAATACAGATCGGGAATGACGACCTTAACCGTTTCCAGTCGGGCGCCCAGTATTTGGCCATGCTCGGCATCGAGTGTCATGGTGTTGTTGCGAAAGGTGAGCCAGCCGTTGATGCCGGTGATGCGGGGCCAGTTGGTGGCGTAATCGAGCACGCCGTCCTGCATCCGGATGGCGATCTGGAGCAGTCCGCCACCCTTGTCGAACGGGTAGCGGTCAAGTGAGCCACGCAAGGTCAGTGTGGTCTCCGGCGAGGTGCCGCCAAGAATGCCGCGCTTGACCCAGAGGTAGGCATCGTCACCAACTTGACGGGGCAGGTAACGCCAGACGGCGGTGCCGTTGCCACGGTTCAAGCGGCCCTGGATGTCGATGACCGGCGCGCGGCCGGGCGGCACGGTCAGGTTGCCCTGAACCTGGCCGTCCAGATCGAGGTTGCTTAATTCGCAATGCACCAGGTCGAAGCGGTAGCCCGCCGATGCCGAACCCGACCACTTGATCTCGCTTGTCAGGCGGCTGAGATCGAGTGGCTGGCGGAACACCTTGTCGTAGATCAGATGCAGACCCTGGCTGTCCAGCTTGGCCTGGCCCTTGCTCTCGTCGGCCTCGATCTCGCCGTTCAGGCCGCTCAAGCCGGGCAGGTTGCGGGTCGGGTTCATGCCGGCGTCGCGGAAACGGGTCTGGAGTCGGAAGCGTTCCTTGCCCAGCCAATTGAGGTCGATGTGTTCGATGAAGCCGTGGGGATTGATCGCCGCCAGCCAGTCGTGCGCCTGGCGCGGTAGCGGCACGGCGCCGGAGATCGCCGTCAGCGCCTCTAGACGCAGGCTGTCGGCAGCGATCTGGGCGCTCTCCACCTTGCCCGCCGGGGTCGGCGTGAAACTGACCTTGACGTTGGCCGGCTCGGCGGTCTGGCCGGACGGCGTAATGAAGCGCAGCCCTTGCACCGAGTAGGTCTGTCGATCGCCCTTGCGCGACCAGCCCAGGCGGCCAGAAACCCGGGCGAAGGTCATGTCGGGCAGGTCCGCCGCGAGGGAAACGGCGACATCGGCCAAGCCAACGTCACCAGTAACGCTCTGGATACGCCCTTGGTCTATATCCGCCCAGAAACGGACGTTGCCCAGGCTGCGTTTGACCGAGGATTGCGCCCACGGCGACCAGGTATTGAGGCCGGCGGCCGCGGCGGCATCAGCCCGCAGATAGAGTTGCCCGTGCCAGCCGGCCAGGTCATGCACCGAATGGCCGTTGAGGTCGCCGCGCAGGTCAATGCGTTGCGCGGCGCTGGCCGGCGGCTGAGCGGTCAAACCGAAGCGGTGACGGCTGAAGCGGCTGGCCAGACCGAGATTGACGTGGTTCAGGTTGAGTGGCGGGGCGGCGAGCATTTCGTCGATCCAGACCACCTTGCCGTCGTTCACCATGACCGACCGTTGCCGCAGCAGCCAATCCGGAAACGGGCTCGAAGCCCCGCTGGAATTGACCGGAATGCCGGCCACCAGGATAACGCCGGTCTGGTCGCGGCGAATCTCCAGGGTTGGCCGATCAATGTCCAGACTGACCAGATGAGGTTCCATCAGGGCCAGGCTCAACCAGGACAGCGTCGCGTCCACCCGGTCAAGCCGTAGCGGCGCCGGTTGTCCAGCCGGCGCCAGGGTCAGGCCGCGCAGACTGAAACGCGGATTGAGGTGCGACCAGTCGGCGCGAATCTCGCCAATCTTGACCGGCATACCCACCGCGCGGCCGGCGCCCGCCTCGATATCGGCCTTATAACGACCGATGTCCGGCATGATTAGAACGCGCAACGCGAGGGCGAAGCAGGACAGCAATATCACCCCGCCCGCCAGCAAGTAGACGGCGTAATGAGCGAAACGGCGGAGAAAAATAATCATAAGTGGGCAGCGATGCCCGGCCGGCGAAGGGTTGTAATCCACGGTGCCACAATGCTACGCCGCAGGCAGTAAATAAAGTAACGAGCAGGCCATTACAGTGACTGACGCCAAACCGGATAGTTCGCCAGCCTCACTCCGGCGTATAGCCCAGGTTCGGCGCCAGCCATTTCTCGGCCTGGGCGACAGCCCAGCCCTTGCGCCGGGCATAGTCCTCGACCTGGTCGCGGCCCAACTTGGCAACCGCAAAGTAGCGAGCGTCCGGGTGGCTGAGGTAGAAGCCGGAGACCGAGGCGGTCGGCAGCATGGCGTAGTTCTCGGTGAGGGTAACACCGATGTTTTCCGGCGCCTGAAGCAGGTCGAACAGCGGGCCTTTTTCGCTGTGTTCCGGGCAGGCCGGGTAGCCGGGGGCCGGGCGGATGCCACGGTATTCCTCGTTGACGAGTTGCTCGTTGGTGAGCGCCTCGTCACTGGCGTAGCCCCAGAACCCGGTGCGCACGCGCTGGTGCAGACGTTCGGCGCAGGCCTCGGCCAGGCGGTCGCACAAGGATTTGAAGAGGATCGCGGAATAGTCGTCGTGGGCGGCCTCGAACTCGCGCACCTTGTCCGCTTCACAGATGCCAGCCGTGACCACGAAGGCGCCAATATAGTCTTTGACCGGGGCGGCGGCGACGAAGTCGGCCAGGCACCAGTTCGGCTGCGCCGCACTATCCTGGGCAGGCTTGGCCACCTGCTGGCGCAGGTTGTGCCAGACCATGAGCGGGTGCGTGCGCCCCTCGTCGGCATAGATCGCGATGTCGTCGTCATCGACCTGGTTGGCAGGGAACAGACCGAGCACAGCGCGGGCCTCGACCCAGTGCTCGGCGAGCATTTTCTTGAGCATGGCCTGGGCGTCGGCAAACAGCTTTCTCGCCTCCTCACCGACCTTGCTGTCGTCGAGTATCTTCGGATAGCGGCCGTGCAGCTCCCAGGCTTGGAAGAAGGGCGTCCAGTCGATGAGACCGGCCAGTTCGGCCAGGTTATAGTCCTTGAAGACCTGGATACCCAGGGCCTTGGGCACGGGCGGGGTATAGGCCGACCAGTCGGTCTTGAAGCCGTTCGCCCGCGCCTCGGCCAGCGTCACCCGCTTGGCCTCGCCGCGCTGGGCGGCATGGCGCTCGCGCACCTCGACATAGTTGGCCTTGGTCTTGGCGATAAAGTCGGAGCGTAGGTCTGGAGAGAGCAGTTGGGTGCAGACGCCGACCGCACGACTGGCATCCTTCACATAGACCACTGGGCCGTCGTAGTGGCTGTCGATTTTCACCGCCGTGTGGGCCAGGCTGGTGGTGGCGCCGCCGATCAGCAAGGGCTGCTTCATACCCAGCCGCTGCATCTCCTTGGCGACGTGGCTCATCTCCTCCAGCGAGGGGGTGATGAGACCGGATAGGCCGATGATGTCGACGTTCTGTTCCTGGGCCGTGTGCAATATCTTATCGGCCGGCACCATGACGCCGAGGTCGATGACCTCGTAGGCATTGCAGCCCAGCACCACGCCGACGATGTTCTTGCCGATGTCGTGGACGTCGCCCTTGACCGTGGCCATCAGTATCCGGCCCTTGGGCTTGGACTCGGCGGTCTTGGTCGCCTCGATCCAGGGCGTCAGATAGGCCACCGCCTGCTTCATTACCCGGGCCGACTTCACCACCTGGGGCAGGAACATCCGGCCAGCGCCGAACAGGTCGCCGACCACGTTCATGCCATCCATCAGCGGGCCTTCGATGACCTTGACCGGGTGACCCAAGGTGACGCGGGCCTCCTCGGTGTCCTCGGCGATGTATTGGGTAATGCCCTTGACCAGCGCATGGGCGAGGCGCTTTTCCACCGGTTGTTCGCGCCAGGCCAGGTCTTCCACTTGTTCTTTGGCCGAGCCCTTGACGGTGCTGGCGAATTCCACCAAGCGGTCGCCGGCGTCGGGACGGCGGTTGAGCACCACGTCCTCGACCCGCTCGCGCAATTCCGGCTCGATCTCGTCGTAGACGCCCAACTGTCCGGCATTGACGATGCCCATGTCCATGCCGGCCTGGATGGCGTGGTAGAGGAACACGGTGTGGATGGCCGCGCGCACCGGCTCGTTGCCGCGGAACGAGAACGACACGTTGGAGACGCCGCCGGAGACATGGGCGTGCGCCAGGTTGTTGCGGATCCAGCGGGTCGCCTCGATGAAGTCGACGGCGTAGTTGGCGTGTTCCTCGATGCCGGTGGCGATGGCGAAGATGTTGGGGTCGAAGCAGATGTCCTCGGCCGGGAAGTCGATGACCTCGGTGAGCAGCTTGTAGGCCCGGGCGCAGATCGCGGTCTTGCGGGCGTAGGTGTCGGCCTGGCCCGCCTCGTCAAAGGCCATGACGATCACCGCCGCGCCGTAGCGGCGGGCCAGCTTCGCCTTCTCGATAAAGGCGGCCTCACCTTCCTTCATGGAGATCGAGTTGATAATCGGCTTGCCCTGCACGCACTTGAGGCCGGCCTCGATGATCTCCCACTTGGACGAGTCGATCATGATCGGCGCACGGGCGATGTCCGGTTCGGAGGCGATCAGGCTGAGAAAACGGCTCATGGCGGCAATCCCGTCGAGCATGGCCTCGTCCATATTGATGTCGATCACTTGGGCGCCGTTGTCGACCTGCTGGCGGCAGATGGCCAGCGCCTCCTCGTACTGGCCTTCGAGCACGAGCCGCTTGAATTTGGCCGAGCCGGTGACGTTGGCGCGCTCGCCGACGTTGACGAACAGGGAGCCGGCGCCGACGTTGAACGGCTCCAGACCGGAAATTCTTAACGCCGGGGCAATTTCCGGGGTGGCCCGGGGCGGACAGTCGGCCACCGCCTCGGCGATGGCCCGGATGTGTTCCGGGGTGGTGCCGCAGCAGCCGCCGACGATGTTGATGAGACCGCTTTGCGCCCATTCGCGAATCTCGCCGGCCATCGCCTCGGCGCTCTCGTCGTAGCCACCGAAGGCGTTGGGCAGGCCGGCGTTGGGATGGGCCGAGGTGAGACAGTCGGCCTTGGCGGCGATCTCGGCGATGTGCTGGCGCAATTCCCGGGCGCCGAGCGCGCAGTTGAAGCCGAAAGAGAACGGCTCGGCATGGCGCAGCGAGTTCCAGAACGCCTCGGCGGTTTGTCCTGATAAGGTCCGACCGGAGGCGTCGGTGATGGTGCCGGAGATCATGATCGGCCGGGTCAGTCCGGCCTCGTCGAAATACTTTCTCACCGCGAACACGGCGGCCTTGGCGTTCAGTGTGTCGAATACCGTCTCGATCAGGATCAGGTCGGCGCCGCCCTTCACCAGACCGTCGGTGGCATCGTAATAGGTCGCGACCAGGGCGTCCCAGGTGACGTTGCGAAAGCCGGGGTCGTTGACGTCGGGCGAGATCGACAGGGTGCGCGGGGTCGGGCCGAGGACGCCGGCGACGAAACGCGGTTTATCGGGGGTCGAATACCGCTCGGCAGCCTCGCGCGCCAGGCGGGCGCCCTCGAAGTTCAACTCGAAGACCAGCGCTTCCATGCCGTAGTCGGCCATGGAAATGCTGTTGGCGTTGAAGGTATTGGTCTCCAATATATCTGCGCCGGCGGCCAGATATTGGCTATGAATCTCCCGGATCACCTCGGGCCGGGTCAAGGTCAATAAGTCGTTGTTGCCGCGCAGGTCGCGAGTCCAGTCGGCGAAGCGCGCACCACGATAATCCGCTTCGGCCAGGCCATGGCGCTGGATCATGGTGCCCATGGCGCCATCCAGGATCAGGATGCGTTTTTGGGCCAGTGCGAGCAGTTCGGCGGTACGATCAGCCATGGCAATCAACGACTTGGGAAAGGGCGCAGATTGTAACATCGTGATGAGGACGGTGGCCGCGGGCCGCCCTATCAGGAACACGCCGACGCAGCCGCGCCTAGCCTACAATGTAACCCACAAGAGAGGAGATACGCCATGCAACATCTGACACCTAAAGAAACCTATGCCTTTCTGGCCGAGCACCCCGAGGCGGTGTTCATCGACTGCCGTTCGGAATGGGAATTTCTGTTCGTCGGTCACGCCAAGGACAGCCTGCTGATCCCCTGGTACGAGGGCGAAAACTGGGACCTCAACCCGCGTTTCCTGGGTGAGGTGCGGGTTGCCGCCAGCATGAACCGGCCGGTGGTGCTGATCTGCCGCTCGGGCAATCGCTCGAAAGAGGCCGGCGAGTTCCTGGAGAAGCACGGCTTCACCGACATCTACAACGTCAAATATGGCTTTGAAGGCGAACTGGACGACAACCACCACCGTTCCACCGAGAACGGCTGGCGCTTCGACGGCCTGCCTTGGGAGCAGTGCTGATTAGTCCAGCGGGCGGTTGTTCTGGTCCGGTTACGACTCTTCCCGCATACGCCGCCGTAGCGCGTCTTCTTCCCGTGCCGCGTCGATCACCTGCATGACCTCGTTCAGGTCAACCCGTTTTTCGTTGCGCTTGAATGTTCCAGTCAGCGGGCTATCGGGCTGCAATTCGCCGCGTTCGTACAGAGACCATATCTCCTTGCCGTAGTCGGTGCCGAGCAGCTCCGGGGCGAACTGGCCGAAATAGGCGGCCAGGTTGTCCACGTCCCGCTCCAGCATCCGGCTGGCGTTGTTGTTGGCGGCGGCGTCGACGGCCTGGGGCAGGTCAATGATGACCGGTCCGGCACTGTCCACCAGCACGTTGTATTCGGACAGGTCGCCGTGGACGATGCCGGCACACAGCATGCGCACCACCTGCCGGATCAGCACGGCGTGGAACTCCCGGGCCTGTTCCGGCGTGAGCGCCAGGTCGTTGAGGCGAGGGGCCGGGGCGCCGGCGGCGTCAGTCACCAACTCCATCAAGAGCACGCCCTCGTGGAAGTTGTAGGGTTGCGGCACGCGCACGCCGGCGGCGGCGAGGCGGTACAGGGCGTCGACCTCATGGCTCTGCCAGGCGGCCTCCTGTTCCTGGCGGCCGTAGCGGCTGCCCTTGCCCATGGCGCGGGCCTGGCGGCTGTTCTTGACCTTGCGCCCCTCGGTGTAGTGCACGGCCTGATGGAAGCCACGCTTGTCAGCCTCCTTGTAGACCTTGGCGCAGCGAACCGCTTCGCCGCACTGAACGACATAGACCGTAGCCTCCTTACCGCTCATGAGCTGGCGCAGTACCTGGTCGACCAGGCCGTCCTCGACCAGGGGCTGGATTCGTTTCGGAATTTTCATGACCGAATTTTAGCTGGCTCGGTCCTAATGTTTGCCGGTGCTACCGAAGCCACCCGCGCCGCGCTGGCTGTCGCTGAACTCGCTGACGACGTTGAACTGCGCCTGCACCACCGGGACGATGACCATCTGGGCAATGCGCTCGAAGGGCTGGATGGTGAAGGCGTCCCGACCCCGGTTCCAGACCGAGACCATCAACTGGCCTTGGTAGTCGGAGTCAATCAGGCCGACCAGGTTGCCCAGCACCACGCCGTGCTTATGGCCCAGCCCGGAGCGGGGCAGGATCAGCGCCGCGTAGCCGGGGTCGGCCAGGTGCATGGCCAGGCCGGTTGGAATCAATTGCGTCTCGCCGGGATTGAGCACGATGGCGGCATCCAGGCAGGCGCGCAGGTCCAGGCCGGCGCTGCCGGGGGTGGCGTAGCTGGGCAGTTGGTCACGGACGCGTTCGTCCAGGATTTTCAGATCGACGTGCATGGTTATTGAAATCTCGCGTTGTACAGTTTGGCAATGTGCTCGATTAGCCGGCGGGCCTGGGTGAGTTTGTCGGCCTTGTCCAAGACGTGACGGCCGGCGTCGTCGAGCAAGATCAGATCGACTTCGTCGCTGCCGATGGCGGCATTGGCGTCGTTGGCGACGATCAGCGGCAGGTGTTTGCGCTTGCGTTTCAGTTCGGCGTATTCCTCCAGGTTTTCGCTCTCCGCCGCAAAGCCAACGCAGAACGGCGCTTTGTCGAGGCGGGTGACGTTGGCCAGGATGTCCGGGTTGGGTGCCAGTTCCAGGGTCAGGATGTGGGCGTCCTTCTTGATCTTGTTTTCCGAGGGGTTGAGCACGTAGTAATCGGCTACCGCCGCGACCGCGATAAAGATGTCGGCCTCGTCGGTGCGCGCCTCAACGGCCGCCAGCATCTGCTGGGCGCTGGTCACGGCAACCGTTTCGGCGACGGCGGGTGGCGTCAGGCTGGTGGGGCCGGAGATCAGGGTGACCTGGGCGCCGGCCTCGATGGCCGCCCTGGCCACGGCGTAACCCATCTTGCCCGAGGAACGGTTGGTGATGCCGCGCACCGCGTCGATGGCCTCGTAGGTCGGCCCGGCGGTCACCAAGACCTTCAGTCCCTTCATTGTCTTGGGTTGGACAAAGGCGTCGATGGCCTCGACGATCGCCTCGGGTTCCAGCATCCGGCCTTGGCCGGTTTCGCCGCAAGCCTGTGGCCCCGAGGTCGGGCCGAGCAGGACGATGCCATCGTCAGCCAACTGGTCGATGTTGCGCCGGGTGGCCGGGTTGTCCCACATCTGGCGGTTCATGGCCGGGGCCACCAACAACGGACAGTCGCGCGCCAAGCAAAGGGTCGATAGCAGATCGTCGGCCCGGCCCTGGGCCAGCTTGGCCAGAAAATCGGCCGTTGCCGGGACGATCAGGATGAGGTCAGCGGCACGAGAGAGGTCGATGTGAGCCATGCCGTTGGCAGTACGAGCATCCCACAGATCGCTATAAACCGGCTGGCTGGTGATGGCCTGAAAGGTCGCCGCACCGACGAAATGGCCGGCAGCGGCGGTCATCACGACCTGCGCGTCGATGCCGCGCTTGACCAGGAGACGCGCCAGCTCCGCCGCCTTGTAGGCGGCGACGCCGCCGGTGACACCCAGGATGATACGTTTAACAGTGGTTTCCATGGCCGTATCGGGGTAACAATGTCGGCACATTCTAACGGAGCTGGCGGGGAAAGGCGTGAAACCCGTCGTGCTGTTTATGTCACGCCGTTATAACCAATGGGGGTGTCGTGGCGATTACCGATTGGCCATTGGCCGAACGGCCGCGTGAGCGGCTGCTGAAAGAGGGCGCGGCGGCCTTGTCCGATGCCGAATTACTGGCGATCTTTCTGCGCGTCGGGGTGCGCGGCAAAAGCGCGGTGGACATGGCGCGCGACCTGATGGTGCAGTTTGGCAGTCTCAATGCCTTGTTCGCCGCCAGCCGCCTGGAGTGTACCCAGGTCAAGGGCCTGGGCGATGCCAAATACGCTCAACTACAGGCGGTGTTGGAGATGAGCCGCCGAGCCCTCTCCGAAGCGATGCGCGAGCGCGATGCCCTGTCCTCGCCGGCCGCCGTGCGCGATTTCCTGCGCCTGAAACTGGCGGTCTTGCCACATGAGGTCTTTCTGACGGTGTTTCTCGATGCCCAGAACCGGGTGCTGGAAACGGAAGAGCTGTTTCGCGGCACGCTGACCCAGACCTCGGTCTATCCCCGCGAAGTGGTCAAACGGGCGCTGGCCCATAACGCGGCCGGAGTCATCCTGGCCCACAACCACCCCTCCGGCGTGGCCGAGCCGTCACAGGCCGACCGCTGGCTGACCGATCAGTTGAAAGCCGCGCTGGCGCTGATCGATGTCAAGGTACTGGACCATTTCGTGATCGCCGGCAGCAGCGTTTTGTCGTTTACCGAGCAGGGCCTGATTTGAATCGACACTTTGACCCGGCGAAACCTTCTGTGATATAAAGCGCGTCTTTCTCGAACCGAACCACTAGGTGTCCTATGGCCCGTGTATGCCAAGTTACCGGCAAAAAGCCGATGGTGGGGAACAATGTTTCCCACGCGAATAACAAGACCAAGCGTCGTTTCCTGCCTAACCTGCAGAACCGCCGTTTCTGGGTCGAAAGTGAAAACCGTTGGGTGCGTCTGCGCCTGACCAACGCCGCCCTGCGTACTATCGACAAGAACGGCATCGACTCCGTTCTGGCCGGAATGCGCGCTCGCGGCGACAAGGTGTAAGGAGATAAATCATGGCAAAAGGCGGACGCGAAAAGATCAAGCTGGAGTCCACTGCGGGCACCGGCCATTTCTACACCACCACCAAGAACAAGCGGACCACGCCCGAAAAGCTGACGTTCAGCAAGTTCGATCCCAAGGCTCGCAAACATGTCGAGTACAAGGAAATCAAGCTGAAGTAAGCGGCTTGCCGCCCCGATCATTAAAAAACCCGCTACGGCGGGTTTTTTTAATCTGCCGTTTCTAGTGTAGCGTTGCATTCCTTGGAATGCTCATATGTAAGCCCTTGTCGGGATTCAACCCGACAAGCCGGGCATGTCAACGGGGTTTTGTAGGTCGGGATTCATCCCGACGACGCGGGTTCCATGGGCCGGCTTGTCGGGATGAATCCCGACCTACGTCCGATGCATTGGTCTTTCCTTGTTCGCATATGTGCCAAACAACGGGCAACACCACACTAGGTTTAATGATCGGGGTTCAACACTGCCTATAGCGTGTGTCGCCGGTCGCCCGAGGTGAACCCAATGGGCGGCCCATCGATGCCGCGTGCCAGGGCGATGACCTTGAACAGCTCGCCCATTTCGGAGGGCTGGATGAGCTTTTGCACGGCGGCCGTTTGTTTCAGATAGTTGAGCGATCCGGGTTCGAATCGCTCAAGGCCAACCAATACGCCGCAATTAATCAGAAAGTGCGCCTGGCTGGCATAGCCCAACACCGCCAGGCCCGCCGCCAAGGCCGCATCGGCCACGGCGGTAAAATCGACGTGGGCGGTGATGTCCGTCAGGCCGGGCAGAAAGAACGGCTCGTCGAAGGCGCGATGGCGGTAGTGGCACATCAGCGTGCCGGCGCTGCGATCCGGGTGGTAATACTCGGCTTGCGGGAAACCATAATCGAGGAACACGATCAGGCCGCTCTCCAAACGATCCGCCAGACTGCGCACCAGGGCCGGCGCGGCCAGGTTGATCTCGCTCAGGTAATCCGGGCCGGTTATCGGCAAGCCATGCGCCGCATCAAGCAGCGCGCCCGCCGGCAGCGGCCGATCTTGGAACTCGAAACCAGTGGACGACCACGCCACGCCCCGTTCGCTCGCCACGCCAGCCTGCCAATGAACCAGATGGACCGGCATGGCATCGAGCACTTCATTACCGACGATAAAGCCGGTAATGCGCTCGGGCAGCGCGTCCAGCCATTCGACCCGGCCCAGCAGATCGGGCGCCTCAACCTGTAGCAGGGCGCGCTGGCGCTGACGCAGGTCCGGACTGAGATCGAGGATGCAATAGCGCTCCGGCAGGCTGTCCAGCCGCTGCAATTCAAGCAGCATATCCACCGCCAAACGGCCGCTGCCCGCGCCCAGCTCCATGATCTCGCCGCCGCCCGTCGCGGCCAGCGCCTGCATGGCCTGGGCGGCAAGGCACTGAGCGAAGATCGGGGTCAATTCAGGGGCGGTAATAAAGTCGCCGCCGGAGCCAAACTTGCGCGCACCGGCTGAGTAGTAACCCAATCCAGGCGCATACAGGGCCAGCGACATGTATTCGGCGAAGGGAATCCAGCCGCCGGAATTGGCGATGCGTTGCGCGATGAAATCGACCAGTGACCGGCTGTGAGCCAGCGCGTCCTGGCTCGGCTCGGGCAGCCCCTTAGCCCTGACCCGCGAGGCTGTCATCCTGGCCCAGCGTTGGGTCGCCCGGCAAACGGTTGGCGCGCTTCAGAGCCAGTACCTGGGTGGCGGGCACAGCAAGCGCGGGCGGCTCGGCCACCGGCAATTCCGGTTCGGACTGGGTTATGTCGAGCGCCCGCCGCATGAGCAGGGAGCGCACGGCCTGGACATCGCCGGCCTGGAGCACTTCGCGCAGCCGGGCCAGGTTTTCCTGCACCGATTCCCAGGAAATGGAGGGTTCCACCGCCCGCATGATCTTGGGATGGGGGGTGCCCTCGGCATTGCCGCTGGCGATCAGCAACTCTTCATACAACTTCTCGCCCGGGCGCAAACCGGTGAACACCATTTCGATGTCGCCAGAGCCGCTCTTACCTTCCCGCACGGTCCGTCCGGAGAGGCGAATCATGTTCGCGGCCAGGTCGATGATCTTCACCGGCGCACCCATATCGAGCAGGAAGGTTCCACCTTCTCGCGCCAGGTTGCCGGCCTGAATCACCAGTTGCACGGCCTCGTGGATGGACATGAAGTAGCGGGTCACCTCGGCATGGGTCACCGTCACCGGGCCGCCCTGGGCGATCTGCTCCTTGAACAGCGGGATAACGGAACCGGACGAGCCCAGCACATTGCCAAACCTGACGGCGCAGAAGCGTTGCCGCGAGCCGGCCTGCCTGGCCTCGCGGGCCATGGACTGAACAATCAGCTCCGCCCAGCGTTTGGTCGCACCCATTACATTGGTCGGCCGTACCGCCTTGTCGGACGAAATCAGGACAAAGGTATCCACCCCGGCCTCGAACGCCGCGCGGGCGATGCCCAGGGTGCCGAAGACGTTGTTACGGCAACCTTCCAGGACATTTTCCTCGACGATAGGGACATGTTTGTAAGCCGCCGCGTGATACACCGTCTGGATATCGTGCTCGGCCAGCAGCGCGGACATCATCCGGCCATTACCCACCGAGCCCAGCAACGCCACCACCGGGCAGGCCGCCACGTCACGCAATTTACGCTCGGCCTGATAAAGGGCGAATTCGCTTTGCTCCAGGATCACCAGCTTGCGCGGATTGAGCGCCGAAATCTGGCGGCAAAGCTCGCTGCCGATCGAGCCGCCGGCGCCGGTCACCAGGACATTGCGTTGCGCTATGGTCTGACCCAGCAGCTTGAGATCGGGCGCCACCACGTCGCGGCCAAGCAGGTCGCCGATATCCACCTCGCGGATCCGATTGATCAAATTGCGGCCAGTGCCGACCTCCGCCACCTCGGGCAGGATGCGCACCAGGACCGAATGCTGTTCCAGCATCTCGACAATCTCACGGCGCCGGGCGCTGGATACCGAGGGCAGCGCGACGATCACCTCGCGCACCGCATAATGCTCGATCAGATAGGGCAATTGTTTTGCCGGGTAGACGCGCAGACCGTTCACGTCCTTGCCCTGAAGCATCTCATCATCGTCCAGGAACCCGGTCGGGAAGATGTCGCGGCCTTCCCGCAGCGTCGCCGCAATCTGCCGGCCCGCCTCGCCCGCGCCATAGATCAGGGCATGATGACCGCGATAACGCCGCTGCACCGGCAACCACACCAGCCAGCGGGCCACGAAGCGCACCCCGGCGATCGACATCGTGCCGAACATCCAATACAACAGGATCACCGAACGCGGCAGCACCGCATGGGAATACAAATTGGCCAGCGCCGCCACCGTCGCCCACAGCACCACCGACACCGACATGGCCATCAGGATCACCCACAGCACATGCTCGCTGAGATAGCGGATCACCGCCCGATACAGGCCCATCTGCCAGAAGATTGGCAACGCCACCAAGGGCGCGATCACCATCAAGGACCACTGCTCAGTAGTCGGCGCAAACGCGCCCTCCAGGCGAATGGCATAGGCCGCCCAAACGGAAAAAAACAACAGCCCGACATCCAACAAGCCCAGGAAAAACTGTTTAGCCGGGCGCTGCAAACCTAAAAACCAAGTATGCGTGTGCTTGAACATGGGAAATCTAGATAAACGATGGGATCAAGGATGCCACAAACCGAGGCGGGAGTGCCAGCGAACATTTCTATTGGTTCAAGTCTGAAAAGCTGTTGATGAGATCATATGACCATCGCTAAAGCCAGGAACGAAGCAGGCCTGCGCGCATTGTCGCTTGACCGGTCCGAGGTGCGGGACCAACCCAGATATCTCCAGGCATTTCGTCGCCATGCCCTTGAAGCGTGCGATCCAGTCCTTCAGACGGCTATCGAAGGCATTGGCTTGCCTGGAAGCCGGATTCGAGGATGCGATGGCAGTCATGGCGCTGCCGGAAAAGTACCGCAAGAACCGCAAGAGGTTGCGCCCGGATGTTGCCCGATTCGGCGAGCCTTTCTATTTGCAGCCACCTTAACCACCACCACTATTTAACCAATGTCCGCCACCACACCGCATAGGGTTGAGCCAACCACCACTTGATCGGCGCTCGCCCATAGTATTTACGCACAACCGCCATTGCCTCTCGATAATGCAAACTGCGCGCCGTTCGCGTCTTGGTGTTCAAATGTTCACGATTTACTGCGACGAACTCGTCGACAAATCCAAGCACCCCATACACTTTATACAAGCGCCACCATAAATCGTAATCCATGGCCATGTGCAGACCCGCATCCAGGCCGACGACCGACTCCCAAGCGGAACGCCGAATCAAAGTGGCTGGCTGGCTAATAAAGCAGGCATTTGCCAACCACCGCTCAGAAAATGGCCGGGTCCAGACTGGCGTTCTCTTTCCAGTATCCTCATGCAAATTCCAAGCCTTTCCATATACGGCCGGGAACTCGGGATTAGCCGATAGCACGCTTATCAACCTGGCCAATCCGCCAGGTAACAAAAGATCATCGCTATTGAGCCAACAGACGTAGGGCGCACGCCCCTTGGCAATACACTCGTTGATTGCAGCCGCCTGTCCTGCATCCGCATGGCTGCGCCAGCCGGACAACTTGGGTTCCCACTGCTTGATTACATCAAGCGATTCATCTGAAGAGCCGCCATCCGCCACGAAAACCTCAACCGGGCAATCCTGTTGAAACACAGATCGCAGCGCGTCATCCAGATAACGCCCCTGATTGTAAGACGGTACCGCAACAGTCACTAAAGGGATTGCCGTCATTACTTATCTAACGACCATGGCGACCCACGCCTGCCGTTTACCCGGCACCATTGTGGCGGGCATGGCCCGCCCTATAGAGGGTTTTGACGTTGACATGCAGGCGTCATAAGCCGAGCAATTGCATCTAATCAAAGCCCAGGGTCATTCGTGATAGTCCATGGCCGTGTAACCGTGCTTCTTGACCAACTCGTCCCGCTCGGCCGACTTCAGGTCTTCGCGCACCATCTCGGCCACCAGGTCTTCGAAGTTGGTTTGCGGCACCCAGCCCAGCTTTTCCTTGGCCTTGCTCGGGTCGCCCAGCAGGGTTTCCACTTCGGTCGGACGGAAGTAGCGTTGGTCCACCGCCACCACGCATTTGCCATTGGCGTCATAACCCTTCTCGTCGATGCCCTCGCCTTGCCAGCGGAGGGTCATGCCCAGTTCCTTGGCGGCAGCATTGACGAAATCGCGCACGCTGTACTGCACGCCGGTGGCAATGACGAAATCTTCGGGATGGTCCTGTTGCAGCATCAGCCATTGCATCTCGACGTAGTCGCGGGCGTGGCCCCAGTCGCGCTTGGCATTCAGGTTGCCCAGGTACACGCAGTCTTGCAGGCCCAGCTTGATGCGGGCCAGGGCGCGGGTGATCTTGCGGGTAACGAAGGTCTCACCGCGCACCGGCGATTCGTGGTTGAACAGGATGCCGTTGCAGGCATACATGCCATAGGCTTCGCGGTAGTTCACGGTGATCCAGTAGGCGTAGAGCTTGGCGCAGGCGTAAGGGCTGCGCGGGTAGAAGGGGGTGGTTTCCTTTTGCGGGGTTTCCTGGACCAGACCGAATAGTTCGCTGGTGCTGGCCTGATAGAACCGGGTCTTCTTGTCCAGGCCGAGGATGCGGATGGCTTCAAGGATGCGCAGGGCGCCCAGGGCATCGGAGTTGGCGGTGTATTCGGGCTCTTCGAAGGAGACCGCGACGTGGCTCTGCGCCGCCAGGTTGTAAATCTCGTCCGGCTGGACCTGCTGAATGATGCGGATCAGGCTGGATGAATCGGTCAGGTCGCCGTGGTGCAGCACGAACTTGCGCTGCTTGACCTCCGGGCCTTCATACAGGTGATCGATGCGATCGGTGTTGAACAGCGAGGACCGGCGTTTGATGCCGTGGACCTCATAGCCCTTCTTGAGCAGGAACTCGGCCAGGTAGGCGCCATCCTGACCGGTAATGCCGGTAATCAGTGCTTTTTTCATCTCATAGTCCTAAAAAATAACTCGCCGCCCGCCCATTCTACTCAAGAGGACTGAAGGCTACGCAACCGCGCGATTTGCGTCGCGACCATCTTCCCAACCATCACCTCAAAGCCGACCGTAGGCTCCCAACCTAATATATTGCGTGCCCTGGAGGGGTCAGCCAAGGTTTGCACTGACTCCAGAGGGCGCACCAATGCTGGATCGCTGACCACACATTCACGCCAATCCCGGCCCGCACTACGGTAAGCCGCGCCGCATAAGTCGCGCAAGGTATGCAGTAGCCCCGTACCGATGACGAAATCATCCGGACGTTCCTGTTGAAGCATCAGCCACATAGCACGCACAAAGTCGCCGGCATAGCCCCAGTCCCGTGCAATCTCAAGGTTGCCCAAGGCAAGCTTCCCATGCTGAACAACAGGTCGCCCCATTTCATTGAGGTCGGGTGAATCCGAAATCCCCAGCGCAGTACAGGCAGCGCCGTAGGCCACCTTTTGCGTCAAAAAATGCAATGGCCGACGCTCACTCTCGTGATTGAACAAAATTCCACTCGCGATATAGAGTCCATAGCTCTCGCGGTAAATTTTCGCCATGTGATGGGCGTACACCTTGGCTGCCGCATAGGGATTCACCGGATTGAACGGTGTTTGCTCGTTTTGATGTGCGACGACTGACTGCCCAAACATCTCGGAAGAGGAGGCGTGGTAGACTCGACATGCCGGGCAATTGTGCCGTACCGCCTCGAACAGGCGAAGCGCCCCCAAGCCGTTGACCAGTAGTGTCTCTGGCGCCCGTGCCCAAGATTCGCCAGGGCGCGACTGAGAAGCCAAATTGTAAATTTCATCGGGCTTGGCATCCTGAATGGCCGACGCAATGTCCACGCCTTCAGACATATCGCCAAACAGCACCTCTATTCGCCCAGCCAAGTGACTGGCGCTATTTGGCCGATGCCAGCTTTCTCGACGGACTAGCCCGAAAACCTGATACCCTTTTTCAAGCAACAACTCCGCAAGAAACGAACCATCCTGCCCAGTAATACCCGTAATCAACGCTCTCTTCATGTCACCACACTCCGTTTTGGAGAAGCCAGCGCCTCTTCGTAAAGTTGCAGCAAAGCAGCCGCGCTATGCTTCCAGTCAAACCGCCCGGCCTGCTCTAGCGCAGACGAGCTTAACAGATCTCTTTCCAGCCTGTTCGCAGCCAGCCGCAACATTGCTTGAGCCCAGCCTTCTATATCCTCCGGGGCAAGCAGGATAGTCGCATCCCCGGCCACTTCCGGAATTGAAGTCGAGTTCGACGTCAACATTGGCGCGCCGAACTGCATCCCTTCCAGAACAGGCAACCCAAAACCCTCAAACAACGAAGGATAGAGACTGGCGTAACAATTCCGGTAAAGCCAGATCAACTCATCATCCGACACATAGCCGGTCATCACCACGCGAGCCTCAATCCCCAATTCGCTCAAATGTTTCTGAAAATCCTCCATCAGCCAGCCCTTGCCCCCCGCCAGCACCAGCGGCATGGGCGCGCCACCCAAAGCCAGATAGCGGGCATACGCCTCAGCGAGACGGCGCTGGTTCTTCCTTGGCTCGATGGTGCCCACATTCAACCAATAGCCACCGGCGGACACGTCGTCGAGCGCCTTGGGCCGCTTACCCTCCGCAGACGAATCGGCAAACCGCGAACACGGATAAATCACCCGGATGCGCGCTTCCGGGAAGTGGGGGAACACGCTCAGATAATGCGCTTTCGAAGCCTCCGAAATAGCCACCACCCAATCCGCCGCCATGGCCGAACGAAAGACGCCGTCGAAGCACCCGACACGGTTAGCCTCCGTCGTCCAGGAGGGTTCCACCGCAAACCCCATGTCGTAGAAGGTATAAATCAATCGGCTCGACGCCAATTGAGTTGGGCACCAGAAGTTGTTGGCATGAACCACATCCGGGTTTCCCAGCGCAGCTTCCACTTCGTTTCCAGCCCAGTACTTACGTGCCGTTTCAGGGGAGAGATGACGCGGGCCATAGTGCGTGTCACGACCCGAATAGGGATTTAGGATCGGCATCAGCGCATCGAAATAAAAATCACCAAAGCTGGGGAAAAGTGAATAGCGATGCTCCGGCGCAAGTTCAAGCATTGCCTTTATCAGCGCATGCGCGAAATAGCCGCAGCCCGCCTTGCCGGAGCCGGTTTGGGAAATATCAAAGCCGATGTGCATGGATCGCCTTCTCAAGGGCTCCGGTGAGTTGCCGCGTGTACCCAAAGCAACTTTCAATTCTACAGGGATCAGTTCGTACCCTTCAAGCCAAAGCCAACCTGATCGCTCTCGCTCACAAACACGCGAACTTCGATGGCTTGAGCGGGTTGCATGATTCGAAACTAACTCTATCTGGCTGATGAACGACGCGCGAATGGACCTCACGGCTGTGACTGATCTCAATTGGCAGGTTATGCCCTCCGCTCCTCTTTACTAGGCCAAGGCGGATTCACCGTTATCAAGGCGGCGAACAGCAAGTGCAATTAGAAACACCAGCCCATCTCCCATTGTGGTCACCACCCTGAGTGAGACAGTAAGACCGACCGCGACACTTGCTCCATACAAAGGCGTCAGGGCAGAAACCAGCACCGCCTCGCGCACCCCGAGTCCTGCCGGAGCGCCTGGTGTGATGTAACCTGCGATCCAAGACCAGGCGAATATCGCCGTTAATGTCAAAATTTGGCTATTGTCCGCACCAAACAAAATTCTGGCGTGCGAATCCAGTAGCAATCCGACTATGAAAAACGTAACCAGGTATAGAAAACTGGCTATCGCCATAGTCCTTGGACGTGGGAGCTGTATGCTTGCCCCTGCTGTAACACGGGCGACCAAGCCAGGAAAGAAATATCTGGCAATGCTCAATCCCGCCCATGGAACCAGCATGGCAGCAGCCATTAATAGCACCAGGTAGCCTGGTGGCACATCAACATCGCCGATCTGAAATATCCCAATTAACGCTATGCCCGATGCAACCCCAACGCCCCAAGCCATCTCGATCAACATGGTTTGCAGCGTTGAGGCAACCGGTATACCTACCTGTTTGGCCAGCATGACCCGTCCGACATGGTGCCCGACGTTGCCGGGCAAATATTTACCAAATTGCGCAATACCGTAGATGGATAGGCACGCACGCCAATTCAGCCGATGATTCAGGTCAACAAGCAAGCTCCGCCAAATCACGGCGCCCAGGAAAATAATCCCGGCCCACAACAAGACCGAGGCGCCAAGCAACAGCCATGTCCAAATGTCCCAAGATAACGATGGAAGTTCATGAACATGCTCAGCGGCATATCCGATGAAAAACACGCCTGCAAGCAACGCAAGAAAAACGCTCACCCACCGCCATAGGCGATTAGCTGTCATATCTTGCGGGCAACCGCAATCAAATTCACGCTAGGCGTAACATCCGGCGCAATCATCAAATCCGATTCGTCAAAGGGGAAATCACGCATAGGGGGCAATGACTTCTGCCTACCCTGTCCAGCAAGCCGTTTGAGAAAACGCAATGCAGCAATACGTAGCGCCTCAGGTACAAAAGGTAGGGTTACGGGTAGCGTCAGCCATGCCAGCCTACGGGTGCGCTGTATTTCTAGCGCAAGCACTTCACGCTTGCCTCCCATGTGAAGCAGATCAATGTTTTCAAAATAACCGGACAACTCGGTTTTAAGCCCCGCAGCATCGTATTCGTGGACATGCCACATATTCCATGGTTTCTGGCCTGGCAAAAGCCTTGTCGTTCGATCTGGTGTCGCGCAGATAAAGACACCGCCTGGCTTAAGTACCCGTCTTATTTCAGACAGATAAGGGCCTGTATCCGCAATATGTTCGATGACCTGAAAGGATAGAACGGTGTCAAAGCTAGCGTCTGGATATGGCAATGGTGCCTGATCGGCAGGCTCGATACGCGTATAGCTCAAGTTGGGGGCCTGGTAATGCCCTTGGGCATATTCGATAGCGTCGCCCGCGATATCCACCCCAACAATACTTTTGCAAAAAGAGGCCATGTGATGTGTGCCATATCCGCTGCCGCAGCCATAATCGAGCACATGCTTATCATCGACGTAATCGCGCGCAAAATTATAGGTAACCTTATGAAACAGATAAATCAGGTAATTAGCGGGAGAACTTAGGTAGAACTCTTCAATAACACGTTCGCCTGTGGATTCGAGTTGCATGGATAACTCCATCAATTTAGAAATTCATTAACTATGTCGCATCCTCGATCTATCCATGTCACACCGAGGCAACTAAAAACTAAACATTGCTAGACGACTTGGCCGTCTAATGGTTTGCTTAAATCTTTCTCGCCAGCACAAGATAGCCGGTGCCCCAATCTTGCTCAGCGCTCCAGTCTTGTAGCAGAAAGGCCCCGCGCATCAGGATTCTCCCTGGGAGGCTTTTCAGAAGCGGATAAAACTTTGATTCAGTGTTACGGGCCACACCGCTCTGGTCGTTATTGAGAGTGCGACCGCCGTGTTTGTTCTTGCTCCGTTCTTTAAGATTATGGGTATGGACCCATTCGCGTAGCGGACTGATCACGTTCGCCAGCGGGAATCCATAGGTTTCGCAATGCTCAACGTTGAACCCGCTCTTAGAAATAAGTTCTATTAGAGCGGAACGTTCATAGCGACGAAAATGGCCAGCCCAGACATCTGATGCAGTCCACTTGCGCATATGCGCCGGCACGGAAATGAGCATCACACCTCCGGGCCTGAGCCATGACCACCAAGTGGCCAGTGCTGCGCAATCATTCTCGATATGTTCGAGTACCTCGAATGCAAATAGGTAGTCGAATTTTTCCTCCCAGTGCGGCTGGGGGGTCTGATGAAATTCCACGTTGCTTGCATTCACATGGCGCGCAATCGCTAGCGCAGTTGGCGAAGTTTCCAGCGCCTCGCAGACAAATCCGCGTTTACTTAGCTCATGTAATAGCGTTCCTGCCCCACATCCGATTTCAAGTAGCGGCCCGGGTTGAAATCTTTTCAGCAAACGCAGGATGCGCTCCCGCCTCAGTATGAAACTAGGTGCTGGCACCCACCCCTTTTCGGGCACACTCGGGCCATATAGCGGATGGTATTCCATGGGTTCCTTAAGCAGATAAATTCACATTGATGCTGGCCATCAATGCGGCGCCGACTCCATGCGGACTGATTATTTCTCGCAATGCGCTATGCCCCCCTCCGCGCACTGGTCCACGTATGACTGCGCGTACAGAATCAACTAGCGCCTGGGGGTTCGCTGGCGGCACGAGCAAAACACCATCATGGCCAGGGTTTATAAGTTCACGTATGGCTGGGGAGTCCCGGGTGACCAGTGGTTTCCCACTCATCAGAATCTGGAACACCTTGTTCGGGATCACCCTGGCGGCCTTGTCGGTGTCCCCAAAAATGCCCAAACAGACGCTGGCGCGCGAAAGCCAATCAGACAGTTCTGTGTAACTTACCCAAGGTACCCATTTCAGCCTTGGCAAGGGGGCAGCATCGAGCATTGCGCGAATGCGGCTCTCCTCCTGACCGCTACCGATGATGATCCAGTCGATAGGCTCATCCCTGGCTAGATGCACTGCCTGAATAATGGTCTCGATGCCATGCAGGGGAATAAACTGACCATAAAAAAGCACTACAGGGTTGGCGTCAGCCACGGTTACCTCATCCAAACAGGGGAAGGCTTCTGGTTCAGCACCAACGAAAACCGCCGCCATCTTCGATTGCGGTACACGAAAGGTCTGGGCAAAGTAATCCGCATGGGCGCGAGTATCCAGAACCACGCGATCGGCCGCGCGGCACGCCAGCCATTCCCAAGCCCAAATCAGTTTTGCCAGTGGGTTGCGCGCGCTTAACAGGCGACGATCCTCCACAGTCGTGTTGTACAGGGACAAAAAGGCATCCCAGATGATTGGCACCCCCCGCAACTTGGCGAATGGCCAAAGAACCAGCACGTCCAGGTGGCCCATATAGGACACCAGCACGGCATCGTGCTTAGGTAGCCTCAGATATCTGTAGATCAGCGATGGATATGCGCTCAGCCATCTAATCAGAAAAACAAGCTTCTCAAATGTGCCTTTTATCTGGCTTTTATCTTCAACGCCCCCCCACACCTCGCGATGGCACCTGATTACCTCGACCCCGTTTTCTTGCAGGCCGCGTTCAAGAATCCTGACACGCGGCTTGCCGAGGTCGAATGTACCCCACATGACCATACGTACAGGATTGGCCACCCGCTTGGCTTCGCAGCCCAGCAAATGCTCAGTTCGCTCTGCCATCGTTCTTTATTTATCAGACTGCGCTGTGTGTCTGACCAAAGTCAAAAAGCGCACATCCTCCAGCAACTTCCGATTCGCCGCCAGCAAATCCGCCACAACTGCGATTAAAAGGGTCTGAAAACCCATGCCCAGCAGCAAGGCAGCCAGGATCAAAGACTGCACATGCCCCTCGCCTTCACCACCCAGGTATTTCCATAGAAAACGCAACCCGATCAGTAAACCCGCGCCGAACAGCACCGCTCCGATGGTTCCGAAGAAGCGAAACGGCCGGTAGATGATGAAGATGCGGATGATGGTGACGATGCTGCGCTTGATGTACGACGGAATGCTCTTCACCAGCCGCGAGGGCCGCAGGTCGCCGTTGATCCGGATCGGCACCGAGGTGATTGCCATGTTCTTCTGCCCGGCCTGGATGATGGTTTCCAGGGTGTAGGTGTAGTCGTTGAACACCATCAGGCGCTGCGCGGCGGCACGGCTCATGGCGCGGAAGCCGCTGGGCGCATCGGGAATATCCGTCTTGCTGGCGAGGCGCACTACCCAGCTACCCAGCTTCTGCAGCATTTTCTTGACGGGCGAAAAGTGCTTGATGGTCTCGATGGGTCGTGCGCCCACCACGATATCGGCACGGTGTTCCAGAATCGGCTTGGTCAGGGCGGGAATGTCGTCGGCGTTGTACTGGTTGTCGGCGTCGGTGTTGACAATCACATCCGCGCCCAGGCGCAGACATGCATCCAGACCTGTCATGAAGCCGCGCGCCAAACCTTGATTGCGGGTATGCCGGATGACATGATCGACACCATTCGCCCGTGCCACCGCCACCGTGTCGTCCGTGCTGCCGTCGTCGATGATGAGCCATTCGACGGTATCGAAACCCGGGACTTTGCGCGGCAGGGCCGCGAGGGCGATGGCCAGTGTGCCGGCCTCGTTGTAGCATGGGATTTGGATGATGAGTTTCACATGTGGGCCTTAAAAAGCTTGACGTCTGACAACCAGGTGTTAGTGCAACATCTGTTCTGTAAATTCGTAACCTGCTGGTTTTGCGAGGCTGTGCCGGCCGTAGCGATGAGGGCGCGTAGCGCCCGAAGAGCGAAGGGCGGCACAGCCTCGCAGCGAAACCCCGGCAGGCAGCACCCGCAGGCGATTTCTTCGGGGCATTCTTACCCATTCTCACGAAGGAGTCGAGCATCATGGCGCATCGCATCGAACATCACCCCCTGGACGCCGCTTTTGCGGCC
>Ga0210044_10001135_pt1 | contig 40408 bp, 39 predicted proteins | sample CryGey13umfilter_2_FD_183959 | JGI IMG/M metagenome (GOLD analysis project Ga0210044, IMG submission 183959) | Groundwater microbial communities from aquifer in Utah, USA - Crystal Geyser 4/9/14 3 um filter (SPAdes) (version 2) | ecosystem: Environmental > Aquatic > Deep subsurface >... | reverse complement strand
AAAAATTCTTTAAGAATGGAATTAGAAATGGATTTCTTCCAATTTTAATTCCAGAGTCACTTTTAGGAAAAGAACAGAAACATTTTGCAGGATTTAATCCCGAAGTATTTTGGGTAACACATTCTGGAGAAAACGAGATAGGGGACAGATTAGCACTTAGACCGACTTCAGAAACGTTGGCATACACAATGTATTCCAAATGGATACAAAGTTGGAGAGATTTGCCATTAAAAATTAATTTTTGGAATACAGCATTAAGAGCAGAAATAAAAGCTACAAAACCATTTCTTAGAACTTCAGAATTTTTATGGCAAGAAGGCCACACAGTTCATGCAGTCAAGGAAGAAGCAGAAAAAGAAGTCATGAAAATTTTAGAAATTTACAAAAATATAGTTCAAGATGAATTAGCTATTCCAGTAGTCACAGGCAAGAAAAGTGAAAAAGAAAAATTTGTTGGAGCAGTATATACAACAACCATGGAATCAATAATGCCAGATGGAAAAGCGCTTCAGATGGGAACTTCACATTTTCTAGGACAGAACTTCTCAATACCATTTGAAGTAAAATTTTCAGATAAAGATAATGTAGAACAGTTTGCATGGCAGACTTCATGGGGGGTATCATGGAGATTAATTGGAGCAATGATCATGGTACATGGTGATGATAAAGGTCTTGTACTGCCACCAAAAGTAGCACCAATTCAAGTAGTAATTGTTCCAATTTACAAATCAGACGATGCAAAAAAAGCAATATTTCCAAAATTAAATGAAATTCGTGAACAGTTAGAAACAAAAAAAATTCGAGTTCATGTAGATGATAGAAATGAATTAACACCAGGTTACAAATTCAATGATTGGGAGCTAAAAGGAATTCCACTAAGAATTGAGATTGGCCCTAAAGACATAGAAAAACAACAAATCATTTTAGCAAAAAGGTATAATCGAGAAAAAACAAGTATTGGATTCAATGAGATTGAGAAAATATCCACCATATTAGACGAAATACAAAAAGATATGTTAGAAATTGCAAAAGTCAAAGCTAAGGAAAACACAATAAATATTTCAGATTATTCAGAATTCAAATCTAAAATAGGAAAAGGGGGATTTTTCAATGCGGATTGGTGTGGAAAAACAGAATGCGAAGAAAAGATCAAAGAAGAGACAGGAGCGGATATCAGAGTAATTCCTTTTGGCAGTGAAAATGTAGATGGAAAATGTATTTACTGTAATGAACAAAGCAAAGAGACACCAATATTTGCTAGAGGATACTAAAAAATGGCAGCAGCCACAGATGTGGAAGGAAAAAAATCACTTTTAGAACAATTCAAAGAAACACGAAACAGAACATTAGAATTAGTAAAAACTTTAGAAAAAGACGATTTTATAGTACAAACTGCATTTTTCACCAGTCCTGTAAAATGGCATGTGGGCCATGTTAGTTGGATCTACGAAGCAATTATGAGCAAGATAAATAAAAAATATGAATTCTACTCTAAAGAATTTTCTGAATACCTAAACTCATACTATCAACAATTTGGAGTTCCTCAAGATAAAGGCAAAAGAGGAATCATATCAAGACCAACAACTGAACAAGTTTTTCAATATTTTAATACAATTAGTCAAAGAGTAAATCAGATTATTGAATCAGAGTCGCTAAATAATGATGCAACAAAATTAATCATGATGGGGATTCATCATGAGTGTCAACATCAAGAATTGATAGCATATGACTTGCAACATCTGTTGGCAGATCAATACAGGCCAATCAGAAGAAATGAAAAACCAAAATCAGCAAATGTTGAACAAAAGACAGTACAAGTCAAAGGTGGGATATACATAATGGGGTATAATGGGGATGAGTATTGCTACGATATTGAATTACCAGAACACAAAGTGTATCTCGAAGACTACACCATTGATGCATTTCCAATTACTAACGAACAATATCTAAAATTCATTGATGATGGAGGATATGACACCTACAAATATTGGCTTTCAGATGGGTGGGAGAAAGTAAAATCCAATGAATGGAAATCACCAATGTATTGGGGAAAAATTGACGGTCAATGGAATGTAAGAGATTTTCTAGGAACTAGAAAATTAAATCCAAAAGAACCAGTATGCCATGTAAGCTATTATGAAGCAGATGCATATTGCAAGTGGGCTGGCAAGAGACTTCCAACAGAAGCAGAATGGGAAAAAGCTGCTTGTTGGAATGAAGAAAAACAACAAAAAACAATATTCCCATGGGGGAATAATGAACCAACTGAAAATCATGCAAATTTACTAGAATCATATCACTGGGGATGTGTAGAAATTGGGTCATATCCTAATGGAGTAAGTCCATCAGGATGCTATCAAATGATAGGCGATGTATGGGAATGGACGGCATCAGAGTTTACAGGATATCCAGGATTCAAGTCAGGATTTGATGAATACAATGACAAGTGGTTTACAAATCAAAAAGTATTACGGGGCGGATCATTTGGAACACCAAAAATGTCAATTCGTGGAAGTTACAGGAACTTTTTCAGATTGGATGAGAGATGGTTATTTTCAGGATTTAGATGTGCAGAAAATACATAGAATTCAGGAACTCTTTGATGCCAAAGTTAATGCAAAATAATTATTTTCATCCAACCAAATATGTTTAATATCAAATCCAGTTTGATGCATTAATTCTTTGATTTGAGACAATTTGTATTTATGAGAATGTTCAGTATGAATTAATTCATTTTTCTTTAATCTCAATGAAAGATTTGCTTTTGAAATAACGACAGATTGTTCCACTAGAGATTTAAGATACATTTCAATTCTTTGTTCATCTTCATTATATAATACATAGTGAGCAAAATTATCTAGATTAAAATCAGCATCCAACTCATCATTGATTCTAGACAAGACATTAAGATTAAACTGAGCGGTTATTCCTTTAGAATCATCATAAGCATTTTCTAAAGTTATTTTATTTTTTACTAAATCCAAACCAATTAAAAACAGATCATCATTTTTCATAGTAGAATTAATTTTTTTCAGAAATTTTTTTCCATCTTCAGGTACAAAATTTCCAAAGCTAGAACCTAAGAAAATAATCAGATTTTTTTTATTATCATAATTTTTTAGAAATTCAAGACCTCCCTCATATGTGTCAATTATTCCAGTAATATGCAAATTATCATAGTCTCTTTGAAGTAGTGATGAGCTTTCAGTCAGGATTTCAGAGATATCAATGGGAAAATATTCAATTTTTTCTTGAAATTGATTCAAAATGTCTAAAATTAACCTTGTTTTTATGGAGGAACCACTGCCAAGCTCAACTAATCTAAAGGAATCATCAACATGGGAGGATAAATTTTCTTTTAGTTTTTGAAGAATACTAATTTCTGTTCGAGTAGGGTAATATTCCGATAAATCACATATTTTTTCAAATAATTCAGAGCCTTTTTTGTCATAAAAAAATTTAGGATTGATAAATTTAGAATGTTGAGTTAGGCTAAAAGAAATTTCATCTGCAAAACTCTTTTCAATTTTAGCATAATTAGGTTTGAAATATTGCAATTTAGAGTCAACTACATATTTTTTATAATTTAGACTGTTTTGAATTGTTTTACTCAAGTAATAAAACAGACTTTTTTTAACATAAATGCCTTATGATGAATCATTAGGCTTGAATCATATTTCTTGATATACTTCTTTATTCAATTCTATACATTGGAGGAAATTTTAAAAATAGAGCATTTGAGAAAATTTTTTATTAAAAAAAATATCTTCAGATCAAAAACCATCACAATAAAAGCAGTCGATGACATATCATTTACTCTAAAAAAAGGTGAAGTTTTTGTATTAGCAGGTGAATCAGGGTCGGGAAAATCCACAATAGCAAAATTAATCCTAAAATCAATTCAAGCGGATGCTGGAAAAATAATATTTGAAACCCAGGAAATTAAAAATGACAAAAAAAGTTTAGAGAAAATCAGAATGAATTGTCAAATGATACAACAAGATCCATATGATTCGATAAATCCACGAATGAACATTGCAGATATTGTTTCAGAGCCACTTGAGATCCATAAAATTGGAAATAGAGAAGACAGAAAAAAGAGAGTCATCGAGGTACTACACAAAGTAAAACTAGAACCTATCGAAGAAATTCTAAAAAAATATCCACATATGTTATCAGGAGGTCAGAGGCAAAGAGTAGTACTTGCAAGAGCATTGGCATTAAGACCAAAAATAATCATTGCAGACGAGCCTGTTTCTATGCTAGATGTATCAATACGAGCGGAGATGCTTGAATTAATGCAAGAGTTACAAAAAAAATATCAAATTTCTTTCGTATACATTACACATGATTTAGCTACAGCTAGACATTTTGGGCAAAGAATAGGAATTCTATATCTTGGAAAAATTGTAGAGATGGGAGCAATTGATGAGATATTGCTAAAACCAAAACACCCATACACACAAGCCCTAATTGATGCAATTTCAGAACCAGATCCTGAAAATCTCAACAAAGAAAAAAAGATAAGAATCAAAGAACATCTAGATATTGATATTTATTCAGGTTGCAGATTTAGAGCAAGATGTCCATACGCTATTGAGAAATGTAAAACAGAACCAATTTTAGAAAATATAGAAAAAGATCATTCTGTTGCTTGTTTTGTTAGTTTAGATTAAGAAGTTTTAACAGAAGGCATACGTTTATCTTTGTACGTAACAACATAAGATACACCATTTTTTGGGTAAACACCGTAGATTAGTTTGGCTTTTTGTACAACAGAATCTTTGAGAGAGACCATAATGAATTGACTCTCTTGTGAACGCTCTTCTAAAATTTTAGCAAGTCTTTCAGAGTTTGGTGCATCAAGATGTGCATCCACTTCATCAAATAGATAAAATGGCGATGGTTTTAATTTTTGAAGTGCCAAAACAAAAACTATTGCAGCTAGTGTTTTTTCACCACCACTAATTGATGTAGATTCTCTTTTAGGCTTATTTGGAAATTGAATCATGTAAGAAATTCCAGAATTAAAAATATCATCTTCATTTTGTAATTCAAGCCAAGCGTTGCCACCAGTCATTTTACTGAAGATAAGACGTATTTCTTTGTCTACTTTATCAAATGCATCCAAAAATGTTTGGCGTTTATCTTTTTCAATATCTTCAATGAATTTAACAATAGAATTTCGTTCTTCTTCTAATGAATTTTTACGCACAGACATAGAACGGTAGCCATAAGATACTTCAATGTAGGTTTCAGGAGCTTTTGCATTAAGAGCATTAAGAGCATTAAATTCAGTAGTTAAACCATGAACAATGGATTCAACATCAAATATTTCCATGTTTGTATCGAATCCAAATGATGACAGAAGTGCATGCAATTTTGTTTCATTTTCAATTAAATCATGCAAATCACGAGTAAGAGAATCAGATTGTCTTTCAAGAGAATTGATTTCTTTAGTAAGTTCTTTATCTTTTTCAGAGAGAACTTTTAATTTATCATCGTATTCTTTGAGTTGCCCGATAGAAGAACCAGAAGTAGAAATAAGTTCTTGTTCTTTTTCTCTTAATGTTACAAGAACACCAGTTTTAGATTCTTTTCTTAGCTCCAATTCTTTAATTTTATTTTCTAATTCTTGATGTTGTGAATTTAATGAAGATATTTCATCATTGAGACTTTTTATTTGAGATTGTTTTCTATTTTCTTCATTTTGTAATGTTGTAAGTTGGGAATCGTTATCACGGTATTCATTCATTATTGTTGTGTAAAGTTTTTCAAGATTAGATTTCTTTTCATTAACTTTAGATAGTTCATTTGCAATACGTGTTTGTTCTCCGCTTGCATAATTTTCTTCAACAATAGTAATTCTTGAATTAAGAGATTCTATATGAGACTCATTTGAAGAAATATCTACAAGAAAAGTAGCATGTCTTTTATTTAATTCAGAAATTCGTTCAGTGAGTTGCTGTTTCATGTTAATTGCAGAAGAAATTCTTGATTTTAAATGAGAATAATTTTCATCAGTAGATGCAAGACCTTGTTCTGAAAGAGATAGTCTCTTGGCATAATTCTGAATTGAATCTTCAAGTTTCTTCAGGGAATATTTTTTCTTTAAAACGTATTTTTTAAGGAGGCTTATTGATTCAAGCAGTCCATCAATATCAGTACTCATAGAGATAATTTTGGTTAGTTTTGAAATTTTTGAGTTTATATCAATGACAACTGCACCTCCTTTAGCCTCGAAATACTCTCCAGTCATAGTCACAGCCTTATGGCCCAGTTTGGAAATACGATATGCAGAATCTCTAGAATCAACTAGAACTACATTTCCAAAAAGAAATGTTTTGAGAGCAGAATGAGAAGGATCACACTTTACATAATCAGAGAGTACTCCAATGACACCATGATCCTGTGGTAAATCTAACTTGAATTTTGGAATTGCATCAAGTGGAATTATTTTTAATTTAGGCAGATTTTTGGAACGTGCAACTTCTGCAATTCCAAGTAACGTTGCAAAGTCAGGTACAACAATTGCCTTAATCCAATCAGAGCTTACAGCAAGTACTGCGCGCTCATATTGTTTATCCCAAGAAATCATTTCATAAACTAATCCTTCAATGCCAAGCTTATCAGCATCTTCTTTTAGTTTAGCAACAGTGTAATCTTCATGCATTATTCCTTTTACAGTTTTAATTTTTGATTCATATTGAGCTGCAGCTTTACTTGATTTTTCTAAAATTAAATCAAGTTCTTCTAAATCATTTACCGTTTTTGATTTTTTTGAATTTAATCTGGCTATTCTTGATTGCAATTCAGAAATAGATGCATTGTGATTATCAATTATGGTTTCTAATCTTAATTTCAGAGCAGATAATTTTACAATATCTTGTTCCAATTCAGATAATCTTGTAGAATTAGATTTGATTTTAACTTGAGATTCATCTTTTTCGTTTTCTGCTTTTGATAGTTTGAGCTTTGCTTCATTAAGCTGATCAGAAAGTAATTTTATTTTATTATCAATTTCAGATTTTTTAGATGCGGCAATAGACTGTTCAGTTAAAATTTTATTTCTTTCAGAATCAATTATTTCTAAATCATCATTGATTTTATTCTTTTTTAAGTTAGTTTCATTTATTGATTCTTGACATTGTAAAATCTGAGATTTGATTTCTTGTCCATTTTGATTAATTACGTCAATTTCATTTTTGATTTCAGGTATTCTATGATCAATTTGTTGTAGTCGTTTGTTGGATGCAACAATTGCACTATTGTCTATTTCATATTGTTCCATTGCAGCACTTAATTCAGAATCAATTGCTGCCTTAGCCTGACTATAGTCATTGGCAGCAGTCATTAATTTTGATTTTTCAGTATCAAGGGTATTGATTTCAGTTCTAATCTGAACTCGCTCATCATCAAATGTTTTAATTTCGGTTGTAATTTTGTTAAATGTGTCTTCTTTTAATGATTTCTGATTTGTTATTAGGCGTAGTTTATTGGCTGCTGCAATAGATTTGTAGCGATTTAGTTCTCTGTCTAGAATACCATGGCGTAGTTTTTGATTCCTTTCTTCTTCAAGCTCATCAATTCTTTTTTTAATTTCACCCATCTTTGCCAATGCAATTTCCAAACGTCTGTCAGCATCATCTAGTTGTTTGATTGCTTCAATTTTTTTCTCATCAAAGTAAGACAATCCAATTAAATCTTCAATTGTTTTTCTTTTTTCTTCTGACGTAAATTCAGATATCCTAGTTACAGTTCCTTGTTGCACTGCATTTAGCTGTCCCAGTCCAGCATTTGCAACATCAAGAAGATCCAATATCTGACTTCGGTTGGTGGGTTTTTTATTTAGATAATAATTATTTTCGCCCTTATCATCCATTTCTCTAGTGATTTCCACTAAATCAGAATCTACAGGGATTTTTCTATCAGAGTTATCAAAATGAACGCTAGATCGGGCCATTTTTGGTCCATGTCTATTACCTTCAATATCGTGAATCAGAGATCGGAGTTTATCAACTCTCATCATTTTGGGTTTATTTTCACCAAGTGCAAAAATTATTGCGTCAAGAATGTTACTCTTTCCAGAACCGTTTGGACCGGAGATCGAAACTAACCCAGGTTCAAACATAACTGTAGTATTTTTAAATCCAAAGGATTTGAAACCAAAGATCTCTACTTTTTTAATGTGAACCAATGGAAACATTTTCTCAATTGGTTGGATAATCGATGGTTAACAAGTTTAGTTGACATAATTGATTAATTTTTCTTGGTTTACTATCATTTTTTTCGTAACGGTAGTAATCATGAAATCATAACATGATCCAGTTTAGATTATCAAATATGGGTACAGTTAAAAAGCGAGCCTAAATTTCATATAGAATTATAGTGGAATTATCGGTCTAGACGTGATTAATTGATCTAAAATAAGATATCACAATCATCTTTGAAAAATATAATAAAAACAAATTCAAAATATGGAAAGTTTAGATGATTATTTACCTTCAACAAACTTTTCGCAGTCCTGTTTTGCTTGAACGTCAGACATTTGTTCAAGAGGATGTTTCATTAAATATGCACTAGCAGGAATAATTGGGCCACCCACGCCTCTGTCAAGTGCAATCTTTGCTAATCTAATAGCATCAATTACGATACCTGCAGAATTTGCTTTATCGTCAACTTCTAAACGAACTTCCATATTATATGGAATATTAGCCCATTGTCTACCTTCAATTCGCATAAACATGAGCTTGGTGTTACCTAAGAATGGAATAAAGTCAGAAGGACCAACATAAATTTGATCATCTGCTAATCTCTCAGATAGTTGACTTTGAACACTTTCAGTTTTAGATATTCTCTTTGAGGCTAAGCGGTCTTGTTCTTTCATATTTAGAAAATCAGTGTTGCCTCCAACGTTAATTTGGTAAGTTTTTTCAATTTTAGTTCCACGATCACTGCAGAGTTTGGCTAGTGTTCTGTGAACTATAGTGGCACCTACCTGACCCTTAATGTCATCACCAATTACAGGGATATTTTTTTCTTTGAATTTTTTAGCCCATTTTTCATCAGATGCGATAAAAGAAGGAATACAGTTTACAAAAGCAGTGTTTGTATCAAGACAGATTTGAGCCCAGAATTCGGTTACTTTATCAGAACCTACAGGCAAATAAGATACAATGATTTCAACGCCATTTTCTTTGATAATTTTTTTTACTTCTTCAGTTATTTGTTCATGTGTTTTAGTGCTTTCAAGTGGTTTGATTCTATTTTCTACCCAGATTCCAACACCGTCTAACAAAGGACTTTCATAGACTCGAGCATTGCTCTTTGGCATTGCATCTTTTGGGATCCAGTTAACCATGTTTGGGTATGCATAAATTGCTTCATTAAGGGAAGTTCCAACTTTGTTATCACCTACATCAAAGCCACACACAAAATCAATATCATGAATTCCATAGCCAGCTAGTTTATCGTGAATGATGCCAGTTACTTCTTGAGATGGGTTTTGTCTATAGTACTCTATTCCTTGAATTAGGCCTGCAAAACAATTGCCTATACCTACTAAACCTACCTTAATTCTATTTCCCATGCAAAAATCAAAGAGAGGATGCAGGTTTTAAGTTTTCTAATTCACGCAAACCAAATACAAGCCATAATTACAGTTTAGGAAGCAAATCACTTAGACCTTCTTTGTAAGATTGAAACTTGAAATCATAGATTTGTGAAATTTTTCGATTTGAAGCACTAACAGAACGTGTTAATAGATTAATTGCGTCTGAGCCTAGCACCAGTTTTGCCAGAGCTGCTGGAACGGTTTTTGGTTTTTTCACTCCAAGATTGTCAGATATGTAATTTATAAATTCGATAAAGGATACAGGCGTGGAGTCAGTCAAGATATAGGAATTGGTTTCTTCTTTTTGAATAATAGCAATCAAAGCACCTATGACATCATCAACATGAATAAAATTTTTGACGTATTTGCCATTACCAGGAATTCTAAATGTCCCTTTCTGTATTCTATCATATATCATTGATTGAAAAAATCCACCATTACCATACACAATATCCCCCAGATACGCAACAGATAGATTCATTCCAGATTTTGAACAGTTTTCCTCTAGGAATTCTTGTGCCTTGATTCTTACTTTAACAAATTCGGTATCATATTTTTTAGGAGTGGTTTCTGTTATTTTGTCATATACGGGATCAAATACTGCAAGACCTGAAATATAAACAAATAATTTTGCGCCAGATACGGCAGAAAAAAGATTCTTCACACCATCATAGTTTACGGATTGAATAATTTTCTTGTTTTTTTCTAATGGTGTTACGGATGCTAAATGGCATACAACATCAAATTTTTGTTTAAAATGCAAATTGGGATGTGTCAGATCATCAATTATAGTTTTGAATGGCGATTTTTCTTGTTTCTTTCTAGCAAGTATTGTTACATCTGCACCAGATTCAAGTAACTTTTGTGCAAGTCTAGAACCTATGAATCCAGTTGCGCCTGTGACTAGCACTCGAGTATTTTTTAGATTCATTGCATTTTTCTCATTTTCTGAGAGTTTCAATTACAATCCCCCTCCAAAAACTTCACTTAACTCAATATCATAACCATTTGGGTCGCTTATGTAAATAGACCGAGATTTTTCAAATTGAACAGGACCGTCATAATAGATTTTAACACCTAGTGATGTGCATATCTTCATTATTTCATCAAAATTTTCCACATGAAAACCAAAATGAGCAATTGCACCTTCGGGTTTCATCTCAGAATCCTCATAAAGACAAAGTTTGACATTGTCATTACCAATAATTTTAGATTTCTCTTCAGGTTGTTCTTTCTTAATTTCAAAACCAAAAAGATTTTTGTAAAACTCTACACTTTGTGCTAAATTTTTTACAGACATGTTGATGTGATCAATTGAACTGACTTTCAATATTTTAAACATGAAATTTGTTATTAATTATGTTTAATAAAATGTAATCCAGATTAATGTCAATTGGGATATAGATTTTCAAAGTATTTTATTATATTCAATTAGTATTAACTAACAAATTATGCGCGTTCCTTTTTAGGGAAAAACACACTATATGGGCGAGAAGCAGGACGATCTCTTATCAGGCTCATCTTGATATCATGTGAATCTGTTTCTCGTTTTTAGACACTATTCAAGATTTTATTTAAACACTAGATCGTCCTAGAATGGAAAATACGATAATACCGAGGCAGAATTTTATACAGCTCACAAAAAAATCACAGTATGATAGAGCCAGGGCGTCCTGTAAAAGATATTGAAATAGATTCAAACACATCAATAGAAAAAATCTTTGATGAGATATCAAAATCAGGGGGATTTGAGTCAGTCAATCTTTCAGACGGTCTTGACATATTAACAACAATGATTTCGGATAAAGATTGTCTAAAGTTTGTTTCATTTGTGGGAGCTGTAATATCAACAGGATTACGAGGAATTGTCAAAGACATGATAAAAAACAAGTGGTTTGATGTTGCAATTACAACTTGCGGTGCTTTGGATCATGACATTGCAAGACATTTTTCAAATTACAATGAAGGAGCATTCACTATGGATGACAGGGAATTGGCAGATCAACATATTCACAGACTGGGAAATATTTTAGTGCCAATGGAAAGCTATGGTCCACTCATTGAAGAAAAGATGCAGTTATTCTTAGAAGAGGAGTACAAAAACGGAGTAAAAGAGATGTCAACTGCAGAAATATGCAAGATGATTGGAAAACATTTAGGGGAAAATTCTTTTTTGTATTGGGCTTACAAAAATAAAATTGATGTCGTAGTGCCTGGAATCATGGATGGAGCAGTAGGAAGTCAGATATGGTTATTCACACAAAAACATAATGATTTTAAATTAAATCTTACAGCAGATGCAGATCTATTATCAGGATTAATATTCAAAGCAAAAAAGTCAGGAGCGTTGATGATTGGTGGAGGAATTTCAAAACACCATACATTATGGTGGAATCAATACAGAGATGGTTTAGATTATGCATTTTACATTACAACTGCACAAGAATTTGACGGTAGTCTTAGCGGGGCCCTAGTAAGGGAAGCTATTTCATGGGGAAAAGTCACGCAACAGGCAAGACAAGCTACACTGCATGCAGAAGTAACAACAATTTTACCATTCATTTATGCTGCATTAATTTCAAAACTAAAGAAATAACTGGATAAAACTATTATTCAGTAAGATTCAACGTATTACGTTGTACCCTAAAATAAGAATTAAAGAATTAAGACCAGTTAATTTAGAAGGAGGATATCTCATAGACGGATTTCCTTCTATGGGGTTTGCCAGTGCAATTGCAACAGAATCAATGATACAAACATCACAATTTACCGTGGCAGGGATAATTGATTCGGATAGTTTTCCAACAATTAGCGTAGTTAAAGAAGGAAAACCAAACCATCCAACAAGAATTTTTGTAAATGATGATCTAAAGGTATCGATTTTCTTATCATATCTCACTATTCATGAGTCATTACACAGATCTATTGCAAAGACAATGCTAAAGTGGGCAAAAAAACAAAAAATAGGATTAGTAGTAAGCAGTGTAGCAGTAAAATCTCTCGGAGGATTAGAAGGCATGGTAGCTGTAGGAAATACAGACTCTGCAAGAGAAAAATTAAAAAAATCAGGTTTAAAAATTCTTCAACATGGAACAATTCCAGGAATTCCAGGGGTATTACTCAATGAAGGCACTATTACAAACCAAGATGTAATTGTGGTTCTTTTTCAAACAGATGGGATAGGTCCGGATTTTAGATCAAGTGCAGAGCTATGTACTGGAATAGCACAGTTAATTCCTGGAACGTCTTGTGATATTCCATTATTGCAAAAAGAGGCAGAGAAAGCAGAACTAGCAATTAAAGAAACAGATGAAGAAACACGAAACATAAAAGATTCAATTTACAGATAATAAAATCACCAAACTACCGGGTTTATTTTATAACAACATCAACAAGAATAGAAAATCATTGAATCAAATACCAGAATTTGCATTAACGGTTATTCTTATTTCAGCATCAGGAGTAATGACCCCAGGTCCACTATTTACAGCAAACATAGTACAAGGTATACGTGGCGGTGGAAAAACAGGGATACAGATGGCTATAGGCCATACAATTGTAGAATTACCACTTGTGATTTTATTAGGAATTGGGGTATTTTCGTTTGAAATTTTTCCAGAATTCAGAACGGTTATTTCTATTTTAGGTGCAATAGCACTTTTTGTTTTTGCTGGGATTCAAATTAAAACAACATTGCAAAGAAATGAAAGAAAGCACTTCAATCCAAAACATGGTGTAGTATTTACAGGGATTATTCTTAGCGCATTAAATCCATTTTTTATTATTTGGTGGGTGAGTATTGGATTAAAATTAATTTCAGATGCAATGCTGATATGGGCATTTTCAGGAATACTAATTGTTTTCTTGTTACATATATGGATGGATTTTGTATGGTTATATTCAATAGCACATATTGCATCTAAAAGTACAAAAATTCTTTCAAACAGAAATTATAAAATTTTGATGATTATCTTGAGTTCTATGTTGATATATTTTGGAATATCATTCGTATCAGAAGTTGTTTAACCACAGTCTAAAATTTCAACTCTAGGTTCACAATCATCGTTAAACAGATTAATTCTTTCAACTAAACCATCACAGAATTCAGGATCAAGTGATGTTTCATATGATTTTAAATCATTTACAATTGCAATGTGTTGTATTCCACAAGAAGATATTACAAATCCAAGAAGCGCAACAACAGCAAAAATACTTGCAGATATAAGAATTAGATTTCTAATAGTTTTAATTTTTTGTAATGTCAATTTCTATTGTAGAGACATTACGTAGTTTACCATCTTGAGAAAGAAGTGAATCAGATAAAATCCTAACATCACTGATAACATACCCAACTGTATTCATTCGTTTAACAATCATTTGAGATACATCAACTGCTTGTGTAATTTTTTTACCTCTGGCTTTAATGGTAACAGTATGTCTAGTTGAAAGTTGTGTCAAAGTAGCTGAGACATAAGTCATTATTGGTTTACTGCCAACAAAAATTACATCACGTTCTTCAGGATCATGTTTATTTTCAGTCGAAGTACTTGGTGAAGATAATGCAGGTTCTGGTTCAGGTGAAGATAATGCAGGTTCTGGTTCAGGTGAAGATAATGCAGGTTCTGGTTCAGGTGAAGATAATGCAGGTTCTGGTTCAGAGGATACACGAGTGTCGTGAAATTCAGACAAAATGTCTTCCGCGTCTTTAGATTTTTTTGAATCACTCAATTTATTGTTCCTTTAATAACAAAATCTTCACTGTCTTTTATTTAATTTTTGGGTCATCACGCGGTATATATTTTTCAAAGATTTTTTCAACTTCCTCATCGGTTTTACTGTTCTTTACTTGATTTACTAGTTCTTCTTCCTCTATTTCATAGCAATTTAAGAAATCTTGCGAATCTTTGAACAATAGTAGAACTTTGTCTTTAAACACATAATGGTATAGTTTTTCTTTTTCCATCAATTCCGGCTTTATGTTTATGCCGTTATCATCAGAAGATACAGGATAAGTCATAATATTGTTAGAGATATTCAATATTTAGATGATGCACAATATAGTAATAATCACAGGAGGAATTTAGGACATTGGGAGATAGAGTGGTTTTCCACATAGATTTTGATTATTTCTTTGCACAATGTGAAGAAATAAGGACTCCAGATTTAAAATCAAAACCAGTATGCGTTTGTGTTTTTTCAGATAGAGGAGGAGACAGTGGTGCAATAGCAACTGCAAATTACATATCTAGAAAATTCGGAGTGAAATCAGGCATGCCAATTATTTTTGCAAAAAAAAGATTAGAAGAAAGAAAAGATGCAGTTTTTCTTCCAGTTGATTTTGAATATTATGGAGAAATCTCTCAGAAAGCTATGGGGATCATAAAAGAAAGCGCAGATATTTTTGAATACGTAGGAAAGGATGAAGCATATTTAGATGTCACAGATAGAGTGAAAGAGAATTTTGACACTGCTAGCCATTTAGCACAACAAATCAAAAATGCAATAAGAGAGAAGTTAAAACTTAGTTGCTCCATAGGTATTTCGTCAAATAAATTAATTGCCAAAATTGCATCAGATTTTAGAAAACCAGATGGACTAACAATTGTATCACCAGAAAAAGTTGAAGAGTTTTTAGAACAGTTAAAGATTAGGGCAATACCAGGAATTGGAAAGAAAACAGAAGAAAGATTCACACAAATGAATTTTGAAACAATTAAAGATCTTAAAAAATTAGATGTGTTTACTTTGAATAAAGAATTTGGAAGAAAACATGGAACCTACATATTCAATTCAGTAAGAGGCATAGACACAGAATCTGTGAAAGAAAGAGAGGCAAGCATACAATATAGCAAACTATCAACTCTAAAAAAAGATTCAAACGATTACGAATTCCTAGCAGAAAATCTTATTGAGTTATGTGATGAGTTGTACGAAGTAATTAAAAAAAACAATAGAACATTCAAATCAATAGGCATACAATTTATTCAATCAGATTTAACAAGTAAAACAAAATCAAGAATGTTAAAAAATCATACGTCCAGTTTGGAAGAATTGCAAAAAAATGCATTGCAATTACTAAAAGAATCATTAGAGGATCAGAAAAATACAATCAGAAGATTAGGAGTAAAAGTTTCAGAACTTTCAGAAATTCGAGGTCAAAGCGACATTACTAGTTATTTTTAGGAGGAAGTTTTCCTTCAGATTCAGATTTTTTTAGTCTCTTTGTTTCCAGTATAATGACTATCAGTAAAAATACAAACAACCATGGCAAAAACATAATCTCACCTGCGACTGAATGGAATTCTTCCCACTGCTTTGCATCAGTGGTAACCTTAAGCGCATACCAAGATAAAGAAAAAATCCGAATCATATTTACACCAATAGTACCTACAATTCCCAAACCAAAATAGATCAATTTCCTATTTCTATGAATATTCATTTTTAGTAGAAATGCACCCATAACCAAGGAATAGATGATAATACTATGAACCCCAGCAGATGGCCAAAACACCTGAAGTACCATCGGTCCAAAGTCACCTTTCAAGAACATAATGTTATCACGAGCAGTGGCAGTGCCCAAGTCAAAGACATTTACCAACCACACATTTGTTTGAACCAAATAAGGTACAACATATTGTAATGGACCAAGTGAATCATATGGGAAAAATGTATCCAATGAAAGAATAATTGCACTACCAACAAGAAATATTGGTCCAGCAGGTGCAATTCTAATCCATCGCTTACCAAAAAAGATACTTAGTGCAACCATTACAAAAATACCCATTACAATAAAATCCCACATCCATGTCCAAGAGTAAATCAGTTGGACGTTAAATGATTCTGCAGACGATAAAATATAATCCCTCAAACCGTATTCTAACCCTACAAGATATGTAATTACAGCAACAGATAACGGAATTACAGATATCAATCTTTTTTTAGAAATAATAATTTTAAGACCAATTAATTCGGCAACAACAAACACTAGTGCAAAAATAAATCCACCTCTTCCCTGATTCCAACTCAGACTAAAGCTATCAGGAAATGCAATTAGTGCAAAAACAATTGGACTAGCAATGATAGCAATTCCAATCATCAAGTTCTTATTTTGCATTATAATTGAATGAAAAAAAGGTCAATAAATAGATCAAGGTCACATTAACATGTCAAAGATAATTTCTCAGGACAGCAAAGATGTTCATAAAACGGATCGGATAATTTACCTTTGACCAAAAATACAACTATTGCATAATCAGTAGTTTTTGGAATAGTTTTGCTACATTTAACACATCTTAGTGTATTCATCAATTAGTTTTTGGCAATAAAATATACTTTAGAAATAGGATGTAATGAACCAAAAAGACAAGAGTTAGAAAATTTAGGCATGATAAATAGTAAAAATACAATTAAAAAAAATCAGAAATTGTTTTTTGACGAACCAATTTCATAATATTTCCTTTGGAAAACCATTCAGGTTTACTGATACTCATTTTCTTTGAAGCGAAAGTAAGAGCATCATCAAAAGTGTCACCAAATATTGGAGGTTGTTTCATTGCTGAACGAATTCCTTCTCGTACTTGCCAAACGCCAACAGGAATTGCATATTCAGGTCTAATTTCCCGCAACACTATCACTCCTGCCTGAACTTTGTTTTTTATCAGATATTCAGATACTCCTAATTTAGCTGCAAAATATGCGCCAGCTATTGCAGGTGGATGATTAATTCCACGTGCGTCCTCAAAGTCATAACCAAATCCCAAAACGCCATTTGAATACCATGCTTCAATCATTTCATAAATCCATCTATGCGGAAATAAAATTACAGAAAACAAATTTCCAAGATGCTCATATGTAAAAACTCTGTACGAATCAATCAAGTCATAATCCAGAATTTCTGTAGTGAGTGATTTAGATATAATATCATCAGTTGCAGTAATACTCCATTTTGTAGGAACCAGTTTTCTTTTTTTCCCTAGCATACCGATGCTAAAACATTTTTGGATTTTTGAAATATCTATACCAGAGTTATATAAATTTAAAACGGCATCTTGCGCATTAAGATCTTTATCATAGAAGATTTTTTCAATAGACTTTGTAGCACTTGTATTATAAAACTTTGCAGATTTGATTTCTCCTATTGGTCCGAAAGGAGCACTCTCGCCATCAAGTGAAACGCTAGTTGATGTTGTTTTAGTAAATTGTAAATCAGAATCAGCAGGTTTAGAAGACATTGTAATTTCTTGTAAGTTTTCTATGTAATGTCCTTCTGTTTGCTCTATTGAAACTTTTTGTATTCCACGAATTAAATTTAATCGAAAATTAACAATTTCTTCAAGAGATTTGCCTTCCCATTTTTCAGGACTATCAAGTATGCTTGTATCACCATGTATTGGTGGAACCATCGGTCCAACGAACACCTTTGGGTAGTTGTATGAACCTACAAACACGGATGGAGGGCTAGTTCCACTAATAGAATCAGATGAAAATAAATTTCCATATTTTGATAAATTCTCATGCCATTTTGCCAAGATTGCTCTTCGAATATCCTGAGAGTTAGAAGACAATGAAATTTGTGCCTAAAATGTGCCTATTAAGTTGCCTAATCAGCATAGTTGACTAGGACTTAACGGATGATGTTTAAAGAAGAAATTATGACATAAAATATGCCAGTAAAGAGAATAGTCTCTTTTCTACCCAGTGCTACAGAATTACTATACGAGCTTGAGGCAGAAGACATACTGTTTGGAGTAACACATGAGTGTAAATATCCTGAAGATGCAAAAACAAAACTACAGGTAATTAGCTCAGTAATTAATTCAGATGAACTATCTAGTAATGAAATCGATACAAAAACATGTCAGTTACTAAGTGAAGGAAAAGAAATTTTTACATTAAATGAAAAAAATATGTTAAAGGCAAATCCAGATCTAATAATATCTCAAGAAACATGTAAGGTATGTGCAGCACATAATAATCAAGTCAATAAAGCAATTCAAATTTTACAAAAAAACCAATGATTCATTTAATGGATCCACATAATCTAGAAGAGATAGTTAAATCAGTAAATGAGATTGGCAAAGTTATTGAAAAAGAAAAAAATGCAATAAAAATTACAGAAGCATTCAAAAACAGAATAGATCAAATAAGAAAACACAAACCGATGGTAAAACCGAAAGTTCTTGCATTAGAATGGATTGAACCATTTTTTACAGCAGGTCATTGGATACCTGAAATGGTCAATGACGCAGGAGGAGAAAATTTGATAAGTAAAGAGGGAGAATACTCTAGAAAGACAGGCATAGACGAAATCATAAAATCAGATCCGGACATTATTGTCATGATGCCATGCGGTTTTGATACATTTCGGACAATATCAGAATACAACAAGATATTGAAGACGAACAAATCATGGAATTCGTTGAGAGATATCAAAAATAGAAAAGTGTTTGCAGTAGATGCAAACTCTATTTCAGTAAACCAAGTATTAGAACAATTACAGGGTTAGAGATATTAGCAAAAATTATTCAATCAAATAACTTTTTGAACCTAAACGTGCCTGAAAATTCATTTTTACAGATAGAATAGTTCTATTCATCAGTGTCATCTAATTCATCATATTCAATATTCCTTCTACCCGGTCTAATTGGAACATATATGATTGACATAAAGTTCATGAATCTTTCTACAAAATAGAGTTCAAGGTTTTAAAAAATTGTTCTTTTAGTGTATCTTTTATACAAATTATCACTTTCGAGATAGACCAAATAGTAAAACAGATTGCTTTTTGTAAACACTGATAATTCATACGCAAGATCTTTTAAGTCAGAATTAAAGCAGATTCATGATTGACTTTAGAAAATATCTAAACTGTCCAGAATGCAAAAAAAGTCCGCCTTACTGTATTGAGCACAGAAAGGAGGTAAATGCAATACTAGACAATACACGATATATCGAGTAGATTGACAGACGTGTGACATGATGAAATATTCCAATCATCAAGCTTAAATCTAAATTTTGCAAGTATAAGAAATTAAGAATGTGCTGGGTTCGATATTTGGTACAATTTATGATATGATATCCTCGTTATTCGGATAAAATATAACGAATGTAATTAAACAATCAAAGTATTTGAAGTGGACATTTTCGGTAAGATAATTTAAAGTTCCCAGTATTACTGTATAGAATGGTATGTGTCAATAGCAATCATTACTGTTAATATCGCAAATGGAACAAAGAAACCCAATCCAACTTTAATATTTAACACAGTTTAGATTTTTTTCACATCAATATTAACGCATGAATTCAAAGGATAAAATAATTAGTCAGAAATATTGGTTTTCAATATTTTCAAACAATTTTACATTCAATTTTTAATGATTTTATTGTAGTATAATATGCAATTGATAATAATATAATTGCCCCAATCCTCATCGGGAGTTCATAATTGGTAAGAAATGCAAGCCCAGTTGCACCCACAGAGCCAAATGTAGAGAAGACAGCAAATCCTATAGGACCACAACTACATGCACCTGCAATAGAGCCAACAAATGAACCAAAAACACTACCAGTGACTTTTCTTTTAGATTTTTTTAAAACATTAATTCTGTAAATATTCATAGGAATTACCAGTGCAGATAATGCAGTAAGGATCACAATTAAGGCAAATCCCAACTCCATTCCAGGGGCAATATACCCAATAAGATAAGGCTCCAAAAAAACATACTCTGAAAGAACCAACAATCCAAAGAGCAGGATTATAAAAATCGCAGACGCAAAAGCAACATAGACGTAGTTTGAAAAAACAAATCTCAAGACATGTGTCATTCTAAGTCATCGAATCCAATATTTTTGTAAAAACAGAATAGGGTTGTGCACCGACAAGTTTTTCTTGTTGCCCGTTAGGACCTATAATAAAAAATGTGGGAGTTCCGCTTACGCCCAATTTTTTTGCCTCAGCAACATTATATTGTACTCTTTTGGCATATTTTCCTGAGTCAAGACAACTATCAAACAATTCTACATCAAGACCCAAACTAAATGCAGATGATTTTAGTCGTTCAGAATTTGCCCAACCATTATCTATTTGGGACTCTTGAGAATTGTATAATTGAGTATGATACTCCCAGTATTTTCCTTGATCTTCAGCACAGTATGATGCCTGAGCTGCTTTTGGAGAATCTCTACCCAGAAAAGCAAGATCGACAAAAACAAAATTAACTTTTCCAGTATCAACATAATTTTGAAATAGAGATGGTTTCGTATTATGAAACCAGTTATAACATTGGTGACATTGATAATCACCAAACTCAACAATTGTAATTGGTGCAGACGATGATCCCAAAATCGATGAACCCATAGTGGTAGAAACAGTTCCATGTAGTCGTACATCCGTATTTTCAGTTTCAACAGAAGATGTAGAATATATCAGAATTACACCTATAGATATTATCGAAATAATAATACCAAGCAAAAATCCTTTTTTAACCACAATAAACGTGTTAAAAAATCGTTTAAAAAACTTATTCCATATTGTGTGAGAATTTTTTCTTGAAAATATTTACAAATTTAGAGATAACAACATCAATTGGACATGTTTCGCATTTATTTGTTAACAAATGGGTAACTAGATGTTTTTCAAATGTTTTTCGAGAATTAAATATAATGTCGCATTTTACACAGTAAACTTTTGTAATGCTATTTTTAGAAGAGGACTCTACCACAGGTACTTTTCATAAACAGATCTTATAAAGATCTTGTTAAAAATCTCAAGATGAAAAGTTCAGATGCGATCATTTTTGGAATTTGGAACTCAAATAGACATGCAAGATATTTTTGAAATAATGTACTTTCATCACACATACAAGAAATCATAGATAGTGTATCTTCATATGATTTTGTAGTTCTACTTCGTATCTAGTGAGAAACCCACAATGAGTACAAGAAAACATATCAGATTGAGGAAGTGAATCGCGTTCAAGGGTTTTGCCATAAATAGATTTAATCGATATAACATTATTATTAGAAATTACAGCAAAATTATGCCCCTCACCAATAGACCCCAAGAACTCTTTGATTGCAGTTATCACGACGCCTTTATCGATGATTTCATCATCTAACGAGGATAGCATAAAGGCGTGGTTTTTCAAAGTAGGTATTGCCGCAACTTGATCAGACACATAAACTACTAATTCGCCTTTTATTGATTCAACATCTCGACAGTCAATTGTAAGCATAAAGTTTACCTGAATAATCAATATTTTAGTTTAACAGATGTCTGATAATGATTATAATAGTTTGAGATAATCATTTTTCATAGATGGGAGACTCGGAAACATTTGGGGTAGAAAAAGGATATGGTGAAGAGGTAGTCACATGGTTAAATGAGCAAGCCAAAATAAATGGAACCAAATTAGAAGCAAGATTATACGGATACATAATCACTACAAAAAACTTTGGAGATTTTGAAATGTTTTCATGGATAGGAGATGTACAAATTGCAAGAAAAATGATCAATAAAGCTAGTAAAAGATTCAAAATAAAAGTAATTGAAGGAGGATACAAACCTAAAGAAAAAGTATTTCGAATGAAAAAATTTGATTATGCAAAAGTCAGAAAAGATGAAAAGACAATAGGACAAATAGAATTCGAGACGTCAAGATTCGGTAATGGAGAATGGGAGATAAAAAATGAAGAACGCCATTAAAAAAATACATAGTAAAAAAAAAGAGAATGTGAAAATAGGCATCATAGGAACGGGCATGCTTGGAAATGCAGTAGGCTTACATTTATTGAAATCTGCTTTTAATGTAACAGTTTACAATAGAACTAAAGAAAAAACAAATGAATTAAAAAACTGCGGTGCAAAAATTGCAGAGTCACCAAAAAAAGTAGCTGAAAATTCAGAATTGGTTATAATAATTGTAAAAGATGCAGACGCAGTAAAAAAAATAGCATTTGGGAAAAATGGAATTGTTGAGGGAAATCACAAAGGGCTAACTGTTGCAGATATGAGCACAATAAGTCCAATAGAATCAAAAAAGATTTCAAAAAAATTTCTAAAACATGAAATTATCAAATTAGATACACCAGTTATGGGAGGTCCAAATGTAGCAATTACAGGGGAATTGGTATTAATGGCATCAGGAGATAAAAGAGCATTTGCTAAGTTCAAAAATGTTTTTGAGAAAATAGCAAACAAGATATTTTTTTTGGGAGAGGATGGAACTGCACATCTGGTAAAACTTGCAATGAATCTTCAAATTACAATGCTCGCACTTGCACTTTCAGAGGGAATAACATTAGTAAAAAGTGCGAATGTAGATCCAAAGATATTTCTAGATATCTTGAATTCAACTTATTTTAAAACCGGGATGAGTGAGAACAAAGCATACAAAATGATACAAGATGAGTTTGATCCAACATTTACTCTTGCAAACTTGAAAAAAGATATCAGTACGATCATTGACACTACCAAATCACTAAAGATCAATTTGCCAATGATTAAAAAGGCAGAAGAGATATACCAAGATGCATTAGCACAGGGATTTGGAGATATGGATTATACAGGAATTTTAGCATATATTAAAAAAATAAACTAATCACAGCATTAATTAAGAATCATGACTAGAATTTACCAAAAATTCTATAAGTTACACCAATAAAATTACAATATGAGGCTGACAGACAAAGTTGCAATAGTGACAGGCGCATCAAGCGACATTGGAAAAGGAATTGCAAAAAGATTTGCCGAAGAAGGAGCCAAAGTGGTTCTCATTGCAAGGAACCTAGAGGGATTAGAAAAGGCAAGAAAAGAAATAGGATATGAAAAACTTACAGCGTCAATGTCATGCGATTTAACAAATGAATCACAAGTAATGCAAATTATTAGTCAAATCATCGACACATATGGGAAAATAGACGTTTTGGTAAATAATGCAGGGGCAATCAACGACCCAATCCATTTTCATGAAATGCCAGATTCGGAGATTAGAAAATTAATTGACGTTAACTTGTTTGGAATTTTTCACATAACAAAAGCTGTACTGAATAAGATGTCAGATACTAGAAAAGGATCTATTGTAAACATCGGTTCAATCTCAAGTGAAAGAGCAATACCAAGAGTTCACCTAGCAGTGTATTCAGCAACAAAAGCTGCAGTAACAATGTTCACAAAATCAATCGCAGTAGAATATGCAAGAAAAAATATCAGATGCAATTGTGTAAACCCAGGCATCATTAATTCTGGAATGATAAAGCCGTATCTAGATGAACCTCAAGCAAGAAAAGTTTTAGAAGAAAGATTGCCTCTAGCAAGAATTGGTGAACCTGTCGATGTGGCAAATGCGGTATTATTCTTAGCATCAGATGAAGCCAATTGGATTACAGGAACCATTCTCAATGTAGATGGTGGAAAAACCGCTTCAGAAGGATAGAACCTCTTTCAAAATCAATTGAGATGTTTTTTTCTTCTCATGATGTAAGATTTGTAGGCAACCCCAGTTACACCCATAACTATTGCAGTAATAACAGACCAAAATACAAAAGAAGCAACATCAGACTCGGCCATAAGATAGTATGGATTAATTAAACATCTAAAGTTTCGGTTTAAAAATAAGGCAATAAAATAAATTTTCAAAGTATTTTTGAAACATCTAAATAGATTTAACCCAAATAGATTTCATGCCGGAATTAATATGCCCAGATTGCGGAAAGCGTTTATTTCATGAAAATGAGGATACATTGAAGATAGAAGAAACAATACACGGAAAATTCTGTAGAAAAAAGGCAGGTGAGAACCATAGTTTCATGCACAGAGATCTTGCCCACATGAGCACATTTGATTCAGAAAGAGAGAACGATGGGGTCGGAAATCCAGTTTTAAAGAAGTAAACAAGACCTCAAAATTATATTCTAGGATCAATTAGAGGATGAAGTTGGCATTAGAATATTATTATGATTTGGTAGTAGTTGGGGGAGGTCCGGCCGGATCTTCTGTAGCTTATGCAGCATCAAAAAATGGAATCAAGGTAGCTCTTATAGAAAAAGAAGAAACGATTGCGCAATCAGTCAGAACAAGCGGTGTAACATGGATGCAAAACATAAAAGAATTCGGCATTCCAGATGACTGCTATAATCCGATTAAAAATTATTCATTTTGTTCACCAAATAACGAAGTCACCATTTCAGATACAATTTCACACGCTGCAGTTCTAGATGTAAGAAAAACATATCGATGGTTAGCAGAGCAAGCAAAAAATGAAGGGACAGATATTTTTCTTAAAATTAGCATCAAAAATGTAATAAAAAACAAAGAAGGGGATATCATAGGAGTAAGTGGAATAAGTAAGGAAGGCGACATAGTATTTCACGCCAAAGTAATAGTTGATGCAAGTGGATTTTCCTCAACAGTATCCAAAGATATGGGAGTTGTGACTCAATGGGAAAGATTTGGAGTTGGAGCAGAGTACGAAGCAATAGCTGAAAATGTAGATCATGAGACATGGTGGCTCATGGTAGGTCAAAAGTATTCACCTGCAGGATATGCATGGATTTTTCCTGTAGGAAAAAACATTGTAAGAATAGGAGTGGGGGTTGGAAAGCCAGATTCAGCGGTAGACCCAACTGAACGATTAAAAGATTTGATGGATTCAAAAATGGGTCCAATTAAAAAATTAGGAAAGATCACACCTATAGAATTTCATTATGGATTAATTCCAAATGATGGGCTATCAAGAAAAACAGTATACAATAATTTGATTCTTGTAGGAGATTCTGCGGGTCAAGCTAATCCATTAGTATTAGAAGGAATAAGATATGCAATAAAATATGGACGAGTTGCAGGAAAAATAGCATCAGATGCAATAAAATCAGGAAAGACTGATGAAGCAGCACTATATCCATATGAGGAAATTTGGAAGAAGGAAATTCAAGCAAAAATTAAGTCAGCAGGAAAAGTTCAAGACAGATGGATAGGACTAACGGATGAGGAATGGGATAAAGAATTAGACATAATCAAAGAGTTAAGACCTGAAGAATTTTTAGATTTTATTAAAGCTGATTTTGGATTGGTAAATATGATCAGATTAGCATCGCATCATCCAAAATTAGCTGTCAGACAATTATTCAATTTAGTTAAAAACAAAAATAAGTGAATTATCTAACTGTAAAGAAATCAGTAACAATTACATCATGATATTGGAGCTGAGCCACATAGACTCCAGAATCAAAAGGCATAGATATAATTTCATTAAAAAGACCAGACGAATTATCTTTCAGCGTTATCGATTCTACCAAATTGCCTCTCTGATCAAAAACATCAACAAACAAGTCCTCTCTAAAGGCTATGGTTTTTTGTACTGCGCCTGAAACAACAAGACTGTCATCACTATATTGAACTTCAATAACGGCAGATCTTGAGCGTATTGGAAGGTATTTTTCAATCAAGTTCCTCAAGTCATCTAATTTGTCATTAACTTTTTTTGAATCTTTATTGGTCAAACCTAGCTTGATAGCATCAATAGTTGAAGAGAGGTTAGAATCAACGCCGGGTGATTCACCACCGAATTTTTTAATGAATGTGTTTAATTCTTCAAAATCACGTGCAAGTTCAATCATACTCAAATCAGCAGGAGTGTAAGTATTTTCAAAGCGCTCTTTTACATTTACGATCTGAGTTGCCTTAGAATCCTGATACTCCAACATTACCACATAAAGACCAGGATCTACAGGAGTTTTCCACTGAGTGTAAAAATCACCATATTTTGTATCGGTAAATTTCAGGGTGCTGTGAATACTACTATCCATATTGAAGACAGTAACATACAAGGGGGATCTTCTATCAAAAATAGATTTTTCCACTGAACCCTGAATTACCCAAATATCTTTTTCTCGGTCATAAGAAATACTGTAGATTATTCTAGGACTGCTCAAAACGAGGTGCTCACTTAAAAATTCACCAATTTCTAAAATTTTTGACTCGGCATCGATAAAATTACCATAATCAATGAGTGAATAAGCGTCAGAAATCATTTCATCGTATTCTTCAGCATATTGAGAAAATTCGCTATTATAGAATTTAGTTACCATGTTAGAATAATTATCTAGTCTCTCACGATAGTCAATTCGTTTTATTTCATCTCCACTATAACCAACTTTTGATCCATATGGATCATCAGCGTATGCTTTTGAAACTTGATTCCATTCAATAAACAAATTTCGAACTAGTTTATCTGCTTCATCAAGATCATTTTTTATAACAAGATCTCGGACATTGTCAATTTTTTCATTAAATGAAGATGTAAATTCAACATATCCAGGCAGGAATTTATTGGTGCGTAATCCTAATTCAACTAAATTTTCTATAGATTTTGCCCTCTGTAAAATATCACTTGAACGTATTTTAAAAGCATCTGCATCATACGAATTTAAATCGGATTTTATTTTAGGGGCTAGTTCACTCACCCATGTCAATAGAACCTCTATCCTATCAATCCTCATAATAGAAGGATTACCAGATTCCATTTGCTCGGCAGTGTTAAGAATTTTCAATGCACTATCAATCAGAGATAGATTACCATAGTCAGCCTGTAGCTCTGCTTTTTGTTTCATTGTCTGATATTCAAATTTTAAAACAGTCAAAGGGTTTCTTTTTTCTCTCAATGCAGTCATAGTATGATCAAATTCAGAAACAACAGCCAGAATTTCATCAGCAGAGTTGGCATTTTCAACTTTGTCTAAAAGGAATCGCCAGTCAGATACAAGACTAGAATCAATTCTATTTGATTGAGATATTTCCACAGCTTTGCTTATTCTAGAAGAAATGTCGATTATCTGTTTCATTTGTCTGATTTGAATTTCAGATTCAATAATATCGTCTGGGGATGATGCAAATTCTAATTCGGATTTAAGATCATTCCAATCAGGCATCAACAAATTTGCAAGATCAGAGTTCTCATCAGAATTGGAAGAAATGAAACGGTCCACATTTTCTAATTCTTTTAGTAAAAGTGCAGCCTGATGAAGACTGTGAACCTTTTCTCCTGAAGCAAGCAAATCTGCTATAGACTCCTTACCTTCAAGAGATATTCGAGTCCCCTCCCAATCATTTTGAATTAGACGGTAAAGATCGCTTTGTTTTCTTGAAACAATGTCAAGATATCTAGCCTCAGACAACAGATCAACTAGACCGGAAATTTCTTGCACATGCGCAGGGGCAGTTCCCCTGGCAAAGATAAAACCGATTTCTTCTTTTACAAATCTACTCATCACAGTGTCAGATTTTTGCATCAAGTTCAGTAGTGTTTCTTCAAGTTCATCAAAAGTAAAAATTTTTGTCAGAGGTACTTTTGTCGGATTTATATTTCTAATCTCAACAAATACATCAGATAATAAATCAATGGATTTATGTTTATCATTTATTTCATAATAAAAGACAGATGCGAATATAACCCGATTAATTAATTTAGCACTATCAAATGAAATTTTTCCATCAAGTAACATTTGTGAAACAGAATTCAAAGAGGAGGTGACTGCAGGTCTGAGAACAGGAGTTATTTCAGAATTAAATTTCTCAGAGTAAAATTCATCCAACAAATCGACATATGTTTTTTCTATTTCAGATAAATCGTTTGATAAAAGAACATCATCTATACCAGTGACAAAAGAGGGGCTAAGATCAAATTGTTCATCAATTACAAATAGAGTTTTAGAAAGTAAATTTTTTGCAGAAGCAAGCAATGTGTCAGAATTGGGTTCAGAAAATACTTTACTCGTTACTTGAAAATTAGCAGTTGTGTAATAATCACCATAAAATAATTTGACTTCGTATTCTCCAACCAACCCACATATCCTACCTTTTAGCGGAATCGCATCGGTCATAAATTCACCATTAGGTAATGGAATGAGCTGTTGGATTTGACATAAGTCACCTTCAGGATTAACGATTTGCATTATCAAAAAGGAGTCATTAAGAATTGAGGCAACCTGTCCATAAATAAAAAGAGATTCACCTCTATCAAAACTTCCAAAGTTATCAATTATGCTTATTCGTTCAGGACTCTGAGCACTTGCATATACGGGCATAATTAATAACAAAATTAAGCCTAAAACTATGCCTACTCGTCCCATAGAGATCAATTCTAAAATCCATATTACTTAAAACTTGGGAATCAATCATACGTGAAATTTCTTTGGCTCATCAAGCCGCAGTTGTCAAAAAAGAGGTGTCAGAATTAACCCTCACAGTATCATCTCCATAGTATTTACAAGAAACGCAAAAACTATGGAATTGTTCATTGGTTCTAGTACCACAAGAAACACAAATGAGTTGGATTGTTTTATTGCATTGAGCGCATTTAGAATAATCAATTAATATTCCTCCACAATTTCTACAGGATACATCTGGCAATTTATTCTCAAAATATTATTTGGAAATTTACATTTAAACAAAACGCATAACTTGTTCATAGTAAAGATCAGTAAGAAGGTTATAATTAGAAAGTGGAAATAAAAAACAATGGATCCTGTAACTAAGACTTTTGATAAATGGGCTAAAAATGGAAGATCAGAGTTAATGGAAAAAGAACATAAAACAAATGTATTAAAAATGCTAAAAACAATTTCTTTTAACAAGTCATTTTTGTTTTTAGATGTTGGATGTGGCAATGGATGGGTAGTTAGAAAAATTTCTGAAGAACATCATTGTAAAAAAGCAATAGGGATTGACAAAAGTAAAAACATGATCATAGAAGCTAACATGAAGAAGAAAAACAACAAAGAGAGATACATTAACAAAAATATCGAGGATTTCAAATTCAATAATAAATTTGACGTCATATTTTCAATGGAGTCTCTATATTATGTTGATTCGATAGATAGGGCTCTTAAAAAAATATACAGATTGTTAAAACCAGGTGGAAGATTTTTTTGTGGTACAGACTTTTATTCAGAAAACATATCCACTGCAAAATGGGCAAAGATGATGAAGATTCAAATGCACTTGCATTCAAAAAAAGAATGGATAGAATTTTTTAAAAATGCAGGGTTTGAAACAAAAACAAGACAAGTAAAAGATTTAAAAAATAGGAAAAAATGGAAACGAGAGTTTGGAACGTTATTCATCATAGGTAAAAAACCAGAAAGGCAATCTTCAAATTAAATCAAAAATACAACTAATATGTGTGAGCTGGAGCACGATACGCTGCTACGGCAGAGGAAACTCCTCCCTCCATACAGGAAATGTGATCCGGAGATGGATAATCAGAGATGGTTGGCAACGGAGCAGAAAAGAATCTAACCTGGCGCACGATGATGGCAAAACCTGAGATTTCCAGAGAAGGAATGAAAAAGACGTCCCACATGGAGCAAAGCCAAACAGAACTATAGGATCCTGTACCAAGTTCAGGTAGGCTGCAAAGCGTAATATCGTGAAAACAGAAGGAGGGTTACTCCCAGCACACACAATTTTTTAAAAAATGTATGAACAATGTATCCTAAAATATTGAAACAACCAAAATATGCCAAATAATTATATGTGTTTCCAGTGAAAAACTCTCCAAAAATTCCATTCATCATAGTGGCAAGGAGTCAAACAATCTGGAACAATCAGAGATTTTTGGAGTTTCAAAGAATGACACTATGGAATATATTGATTTTCAAAAGAAACTAAGAGAAATTATTGCAAATTTGACTTTGGAAAAAGCGTTGAAAATTGGATTGGATAGAAGAGAGTGTTATAGATTGAAAAAGAAACTAGAAAGTGACAAACCAATAGTACTCAGAAAAAAGACGTTTGTAAAATTATTAAAAAAGTGATACTGCGTTATCACGATCTAAAAGAAAAAAACTTAAGAGTTTTCTTTCAATTTTGATGATTAATCCAGTTATGGATTAAGAAATGTTTCTTCAGGAATATTATTAAAATTATCATACATTAGACCCAGATCTTTGAAATCAGGACAGTTATTTTCTACATATTGCGCAAGTTGCTCTTTTTGTCGTTTTAATACGTCATGTTCAGATAAAGAGATTTCAGGAGTTTTAGAAAGTTCCGTAATGTCTTTGTATAGTCGTAAACATTTTAGTTCTTCAGATTCAAAATAATTAGAAAATATTATGAATGTGACTAAAATTATAATCAATCCAACCATAATCAACTCAAAGAGATTCATTTATCAAAAGTATTAATATTGAGTTCATAAAGTATTCTAATCTTTTGTAGACATGTATTGAATTTTGACATTGAATAAAAAAGAAAAAGTGGTAATTTAATACCAAGTTCTTCGAGATTGCATAGTAGTGTCTTGGCTAGGAGTCCAATTCTTGATGTATTGTGAAGTTGCATGGAGCGCCATTGGTACCACCAAATGCCATAATGTTAGGAATTTGACTTGTGCAAGATGTTCCATCATGATCAATTTCATAATCATGAGTCATTTCATGCATGATGGTTCTCACATAATCAGGGGTTGTGTTTTCAATTACAATTACTGGAGAAGCAGTTGAGCTACCTACACCGTCAGTACAAGCATGAATATCAGTCACACCGTCGTCATCTTTCATTTGTATATTTACAAATGCAATTAAGAAATCACTGTTTGCTGATAAACTTGCCCAATTGACGTCATTTTTTACCTCTGTAATTAATTCACTGCATTTTGTCTTTGTACCATGAGTCCAAGATGTTGAGGAATCTTCAGAAAAGTTGATTGTGTGTTCATATTGGAAATATTCCTTAGCACCATTAATGTGACTTCGCATGGTTGTGGTACTCATTCCATCTACAGCAATAACATATTCCATAGTTTCAGCACTCCTAGTACCTAAACTGAAATCAACGTTAGTTGCACTGCCTGATACGCCTGTTTGTACTCCTCTATTGAATAAATATTGGGCAGCAGATACAGTATTAGAACTTGCTGTGGGACCAACGCTGTAATCACCTGAACTTGGTTGAATAGCTTTAGCATACGTATTTGTAGCTTCTGATGTAACCCAAGCACCATTCATGGTCAAGCCACCAGTAGTTTTTACTTCACCTGAAATATTTGCTGCAAAGGCAGGAGTAATTCCAACACTAAGAACAAGAACAGTAAAAACTATCACAGGAAGAATTTTACTTTTCATTTTCAAATACTCCTGTACTTTTTAGAACTAGATCTTTGTTCTCAACCATTTTCAATTCTTCAGAATTTGCACCTACATAACGCAGGTTAAAATCACCATCAATAGTTCTGATATCTGCACCTGTGGATTTGAAAACCATAAATGAATTATAATCAGATTCTGATATTTCTATCCAAGTATAGGGATTGTTTAGTGCTTTCTGTATCCAAGAGATATTACTAACATCTAAGGATTTGGTATTATCTACAGCATCATCATATGGAAATGCCTTAATGTAATGTTTATCCAATCGTATGTTAGCATCAACATAATTGATGAAATACATTTCAGAACCTACTTTGTAATAGTAATTATCATTGCTAAGTACAAAGAATTCTTTGATTTCTCTATCACTTACTATTGCTTCACCATTTTGAATTACTCTACTTAACCAAGGATATTTCTCAATACTTACTTCATGGAATTTTTCTTGATCAAAAGAAGCTTTTCCAGATTGTAACATTGGGACTCCTTGATAAAATGGAATCTCATAAGGTTTTGATACATTTGATGGTTCTACTGCTACGTTATTTGTGGAATTAAATACTCCAAAACTACCAACCGCTAGAATTCCAGCAATTAGGGTAATTCCAAGAATACTTAATCTTGTTTTCGTTATTTTTAAAGTCATTGTCATTTCCATATATAGAAATCATAAAAGCATTGATTCAATAAATATTGAATCAAAACTTAAGTAAGAGTACAAAATTTGTAAGTAAAATTTTGAAAATTTGTTGCATAATGAAATGATTCTTGCAGAAAATTATTGTAAAATCATTACACAAATTTGCTTTTTTAATTCAGATGATTTTTTATCTTAACCTAATGACTGGATGTTGTAAAGATGCGGAATTCTTTTTATTGTATCGTCCGTGTCTAATATGGGTCATGTGGGATTTAGACTTGAATACAACTAATTTTTGGTAATCATTAATTCCCTTTTCGTAGGTAGTTAATTTGATCGATCATACAACATTAGCATTTTCTGATCCTGTTGATAGTAAGGCGGCAACATCATATGTAAAAATCGAGTCTCAGGATAATGAATAATGGTTGCCAAATCTTTTTAACGTAGGTTTTTATGATTTTCTTATCAGTTGGCTGAAATTCCTGAAGGGCAAAATGAGGATAGTTTAGAAGATAAAATACAATTTTTTTCCAATACTGATGAAAAACTCAAATTTTTAGGTAAAATGCTAAACAATGATTCAAGCAGGGAAATATTACTATTGCTGATAGAAAAAGAAATGACTGCAAATGAAATCGCATTACGAACAAAATTATCATTACCACTGGCACTTCATCACATCAATCAAATGATACAAGCTGAAATTGTAACAATTAGTAAAACAGAAAACAATAGTAAAAATCAACCAATGAAATATTATTCTGCAAAATCTGGAATTGTAATCTTGCCTGAAAAAGATTCTATAAAAGCAAAAGAGAGCAAATCATTTTCAAAGTCACTAAAGAAAGTAATGAAGTTTGCATCAGTAGGAGTTGCAGGAATTACTTCATGGTTTTCAATAAGATATTTCCAATTTCAACAGAACGTGCAAAGTAACGATATTACAACAGGATACGAGTATGTTGAAGGTAGTTCTTTTGATTGGTTTGCAATTGACAATGAAATCTGGATTCCGATTATTGTTACGTCTGTAATTATTATTTCATTAAGCTATTTCATAACAAGAAAATTCAGACAAAAAATTTTGTAAAAAAAGAAAAAAGGAATTAGTTAAAGTCGAAGATTGCTCCACTAATTTCATTGTCTAGGTATTCAGATTGCCAGTGAAGAGAATCACCGTTTCCATCAGCTACAATTCCTCCCATTATTTTGGGATTTGCTGCACCTGACTCATAGAGAACTCCACCACTATCCCCACCATCTGGATTTAGGTCATGAGTAGTTGTGAAATGATCTCTGTGAAAATGGCCATTTATTGTTGTACTAAATTGTACTACTTCAACAGTTCCAACAAGAGTACCAGTACGATAGCCTTGGACGGTAAGGAAATCATTGTCTACAACAGTACCTACAGCGCTAGCAGAAATGTTATTGTATATTTTATCACTTATTGATTCAATGGCATCAACAAATGCACAATCACATCTTGTATCTGAGTCGTAAGCACTAGCAGTTACGTCGCCGATTTTATTGAAGCCAAAAGAGTCTTCAATTGGTTGGAACACATCATTTGTACTTCCAGAACCTGTATCTACACAATGTCCTGCAGTGATGAATCCCTCAACTCCACTTTTGGCAGCTTGGAATGTTGCTGAACATGGATTATGATTTTTTGCTTCAATTTTGGCTCCTCCTTCAAGGGGATTACAATCTCCAGTTTGGCTGCATGCACTGTATGTGTATGATGCCCTTGCTTCGAATTGTATATCCACTTTCTCTCCAACAACACTTCTTACAGTAGAAATGATTTGTGGAATTTCTGCTTGAGTAAATTTGTCTGGAAGTATTGCAACTAGTAACTTACCGTCAGTTATTCCAAAACCCATAATGACATCAGAAAATTTTTCATTTCCAAAAATATCATTTTTTGAACCTATTGTGTTTAAGATTTCATGAGCATTGATTAGATCTCGTTGTTTTTCTGCTGAAAGAATTACCCTGTTAGAGAGTGCTTTTTGTCTAATATCACTTGCTTCGTTTTGCAAATCTGTTTTTTCAGATTCCGTTAATTCTGGATTTGCTAATATATCCACAATTTGTTGCATTCTGATTAAATCAGGATTTATTGTTATTATTTTTTCATAAACAACAATATCTTTACCACTTTGAGGTGTGGCAGATATGTCCTGACTTGCAAATACAACAGAACCTAAAATTCCTATTGCAAAGACAGCCATAATGATATGTCTTTTTGTAGTCATTACCGTTTTTGGAAACATTTGGTTAATAGCGTTTGATTAAAAATTTTTTTAATCGACAAAGTTATTAACCAAATATTTTTTGATGGTTTATTTTTTATTTACAATTTGATTTTGTTATTTTTCCTAATCTCCATCTTTTTAAGACTGCAAAGTTAGTGACATTTCTCAGTCTCTAACTATATCCCCAGCATAGTGTACTCCCGTTACAATTTGAACCCAAGTCACAATAACATCTAAAATCATTGAATTTTGTCTAAATTTTTTTTCTTCGGATTTGGACCAAGTTTTAAAGTATTTGAATTTGTAAGATTTTAACTCATTGATGAGACTTGTTCTTTACAAAGATCAGCATTACATTTGCATGTTGCATCACACAAACATGAGCCATGCATCACACAGTCACATTCAGAACCAATTTCTGCAGATGCAGCACAACCACATGCAGCTTCACTACTGTCGGCAATTGGTGGCGGGCTTTGTTTTTGGTCTTCATATACACTTCTAGTTTGTTCATAATCAGATGTATCTGCAAGATATGCTTCACCTCTGTTAGTTTGATAGCCACCTGAAGAAGCACTGGTTTGGTAACTAACCAACTTACTAGGATCAATACCTTGTTGACCAACTGTTTGATTCTTTAATGCCCTGTTACTAAAAATGAAAAATGCAATGCCACCAATTGCTGCCAGTCCGGCCATTCCGTAAACTATTGTTATTGGAAATCCACCAGTAGAAGTCGTACCATAATCTTTTGGAGGTGTTGGTGTGATTCCTGCAATTTCAAGACCATCAAGTACATCTAATGCGCCAAATCCAATTGCTGCGATATTTCCCTGATCAGCAGCTTGAACGCTTCTAATTGTATAAGTTTCATCAGCAGTTACGGTAGCTTCAAAAACTCTTTCTACTTGTCTACCTTCTCTAAGACTACTTTCACCCATGGTCCAACTAGATACAACAAATCCAGAAATGGATTTATCTAATCCAAATGTACCAGCGTCGACATTGATTCCAGTAGGATCAAATAAGAAGTGCCAATTAGTCATCGGTTGCTGCAAAATAAAATCAGCATTAAGGAGGCTTTTTGATAATATTGAATCTGCTTCAGTGTCTCGAAGTATTTCATAGACTGCTGGTTCTTCAGACTCTAACAAAGATATTGGCATGTTAATTTCCACGCCATCAATAATAATAGAATCGTTAGTACCCATACCTCTCCAACCCATGTCAACGAGAGTACGAACTTGGTCTTTTGTAATTACATAACCCGACAATGTACCTTTTAGAATTACCTTGTAATCAACAGATGTTTGAAGATTTCTACCTTTAAGATGAAAATCATAAGATACATTTAGATCAGAAATATGTGCGTGACTTCCATCAGCCTGCATTTTTTTATTAAGACTTGCAATTAATTTTTGAACTCCAGGATTTGATGCATCTGCAGTACCACTGACTGTCCATTCCGTATCATGTAATTCATCAAATAGTGTCCCACCATTTGGGTATTCAATAAAGATGGTTTTCAAATAACTGTAAGTGAATGGGGACGAATCGCTGTTAGGATTGATTCTAGCATCAACTTGTGCTGCCCAAACAGAAGAACTTGAACTAATTACAAACAAACCGGCAACTAAAACTGCTAAGAGTAAAGTCCTAGACACGAATGAAATCGATCGTTAATTAGTAATAAACTTATCCTCAAAAATAAGATCGCGAATTTCTGAAAAAGTAATATGTAGTGACGGTCAACGACTTTTCGGTTTTAGGAGAAAATGGAATGATTACAGTATTAGCAGGTGGAACAGGTTCGGTTAAACTAGTTAGAGGATTAGTATCACAAGAATCCAAAGTCAACGTAATAACTAACGTAGGAGACAATTATTGGCTTTATGGATTATACGTGTGTCCAGATATTGATACCATCATCTATGGCCTAGCTGATTTATTAGATCAAGAAAGGGGATGGGGAATCACAAAAGACACTTTCAATTTTCTAAGACAGATGGAAGTATTTGGTGAAGAGACATGGTTTAGAGTCGGAGATAGAGATGCAGCAACTCATTTGATAAGAACAAACATGTTAAAAAATGGTAAAAATTTAAGCGATATTACAAAATGGATGTGTGAGAAATTTGCAGTCAGTGCAAACATTATTCCAGTAACAGATAACAGCATAGAAACAAGAATAACCACAGATAAAGGAGAACTGCATCTTCAAGAATACTGGGTAAAACATCGTGGAAGAGATCCGGTAGAAGGAATTCAGTACATCGGAGCAGACAAAGCACGTCCAAACCCTGAAGCGGTAAATGCAATTCATGATGCAGACATGGTAATTATAGCACCAGGGAATCCATTAACATCAATTGGGCCAATGCTGCAAATCAAGGGAATTCGAAAAGAACTATCAAAAATTAAAAAGAAAGTTGTTGCAGTTAGTCCACTCATAGGCGATAAAGCTATTAGCGGACCTGCTGCAAAATACATGGAAGCGGCTGGAATCGAAGCAAACGCATACGGACTTGCAAAAATGTATTCAGATGTATGTTCAAACATAGTTGTAGATGTAAAAGATAGACCACTTGTAAAGAAAATTCAGAGTCTAGATATGAAAGTATATGAAACAAAGATTACCATGAACAATAAACTAGCCGAAGACGCATTGGCAAATTTTATTCTAAAACAGATACACGTATAATTTGAAAATTGCGGCAATCATTCCTGTAAAGACCTTTTCATTAGCAAAAACACGTTTAGACTTATCATTACAACAAAAAGAAGAATTATGCAAAGTGATGTTAGACGAAATTTTATACACATTATCAATTTCACCGCAAATCGATAAAACGGTAATTGTAACTAAAGAAGCAAAAGCAATCGAACTTGGTAAAAAATACAATGCAGTAGTCATTTCAGATAATGAAGAAAAAAGTGTAAACGATGCAGTTGCACTAGCTGACAAATATCTTTTAGAAAACAAATTTGATGCATCAATTGTTTTCCCACAAGACATACCATTCATCAAAACTCAAGATATTGATTTTATGTTAAACTACAAAATACCGCCAAATTTTGCAATAGTTGTGCCATCTAGAAGATTTGATGGCACTAATGCCTTAGTAAGAATGCCAATAGATTTGATGATAACACATTATGATGAAGACAGCTACAAAATTCACATGAATACAGCAAAAGAGCATACAAGAAATGTGGCACTAGTTTTTGTAAAAAGAATCATGCTAGATGTGGACAATAGGGACGATCTAAAATTTCTCTTAGAGCAAAATGAAAAACCAGAGATTTCAAAGAAGATTAAAAGCATTTTAGACTCAAAATAAGAAAAAAATTCGATCGTTTGAGCCACCAACTTGACAGAATCTATTACCAGCAAGTTTATAAGAAATAAATCAGCAATGGTTAAATATCACAATAAAAAGTTTTAAAGGAAAAAAAATGGTTAAAAATGTAAATCCAAAGGACAGATGCCCAAGATGCGGCCAGGGTACATTAGTTACAGATGCAACCACTGGGGAAAATTTCTGTGGAAAATGCGGTTTTGTAATTACAGATAAAGTTGACGAGTCAGGTCCTGAATGGAGATCATTTTCTAACGAAGGTGAAAACAAAAGCAGAGCAGGAGTACCAACTTCATTAGCAATGCATGATATGGGGCTAGCTACAGTCATCAATCCTCAGAATAGAGATGCAACAGGCAAACCCCTTACATCTGCGATGAAAAGCACCATAGAAAGACTAAGAACATGGGACAGTAGAAGTCAAGTTCACGAGCCAGTCGATAGAAACTTCAGACAGGCATTTAGTGAGCTTGACAGATTAAAAGATAAATTAGCTGTAGGTGATGCAGTAATTGAAAAAGCAGCTTACATTTATCGCAAAGCATTAGAAAAAGGATTAGTTAGAGGACGTTCAATTTCAGCATTAATTGCATCTGCACTTTACGCCGCATGTAGAGACACTGAAACACCTAGAACTCTAAAAGACATAGGACATGCTAGCAACATAAAACGAAAAGACATTGCAAGATGCTATAGACTGCTATTAAGAGAACTTAATTTAAAAATGCCAGTAGTGGATCCCGTAAAATGCATATCTAGAATAGCAAGTAAAGCAGGGCTATCTGAAAAAACAAAAAGGGCTGCGACAAAAATTCTACAAACAGCGGAAGAACAAAAAATATCTGCAGGAAAAGATCCGATGGGGTTAGCTGCTGCTGCACTATATGTTGCATGTGTTACAAACGGCGAGAATAAAACTCAAAGAGATGTGGCAGAAGCAGCAGGTGTAACAGAAGTCACAATAAGAAACAGATACAAAGGTTTGAAAGTTGCACTGAATCTCTAATATCGTTTAAACTATTACAAAAGTCAAATTCAAATAAAAAACCATAAAGAAATAATTTTAACAAATATCAGACGTGTTTTATTCAATTTTTAATTTTTGTTCTTTTTTTGAATTAAAGTAATTAATCAACAATATAGAAATTGAAAACGCACCAGAAATTAAAAATATTATTTCCATGGTATTGATAAGAGAGTGAGAAAATGAAGATTCAATGGTTATTTCATTAATTTGAGATACAAAATTTGCATAAGAAAATATAAAATAATTTGTTGCCCAATGAACAAGAATTGCAGTTATCAGACCGTATCTAACATAGAGCCATCCAAGTATAATTCCACTCATGCTAGCCTGTACAAATTTACCTTCACTCCATGGTTCACCAGTCATGATATGAGCTAGTCCAAAAAAAACACCTACTAAAACTATCAAAGCCAAAGATCTCTTAAGATCAGATATGTGTAAAGTACGGTATGGATTCCAAAGCGATTTGAAAAAATAGGTTAAAGATAATTTATGAGAATAAAATACAAAGAGAGGCAACCCAATAAGTACAACTCTAAACCCAAACTCTTCAACAATAGGAGAGAGACTAACATACAAAAATTGAGTTAGGTTATTATCGATTGATGGAGGAACTGTAGTTATTCCAAATCCTTGTTGAATAAAATCAATAATGATCGATAGCAAAATAAGAATTGAAAACCACTTAGTAATTGTAACCATATAGTTTGATTTTGTCTCAAATTGTCCATGACTTAGATTCAGAGATAGTACTTTCAGAAATCCATTATCAGGTCCAAATATGGCCATAGCAAAAAGAACAGCATAGATTGACCATAAGACAATAAAGACATCACCTATTTCAACATCATTTGGAATAAGATATCCAATCGCATTAAAAATATCAAGATCCTTTAAAGTGTATTCAAAATTAATGTCATCCCCGATATCGGTATTAAATACAACAAACAATCCAAACGGAAATGACAATAACATCATGCCAAATATGACAGACAAAAGTGCCAAATGAGGAATCCCTATAATTTGGAGGATTTTGTTTGATGGCTGCAATGTCTATCTAATGAAGTTCAATGCTAGATTCAGGGAATCCCAAATGAATCAGAGTATCCTTGATGGTGTCCCTGTGATCACCTTGAAGAAAGATGTAACCGTCTTTTGCAGTTCCGCCACAAGCATATTTGTTTTTTAATTCTTTGGCAACAGTTTCCAAATTATTTAACTTTGGATCTAACCCTTCGATCATTGTCCCTTTTTTCTTGAATCGTCGAGTTTCTAAACGAATTATAATTTTTGTACTATCCTTAGCAAGTTCGCCACAAGCGCATAGATCTTCTGGTAGACCACATGTATTACAAATTA
>Ga0210044_10001131_pt1 | contig 40459 bp, 34 predicted proteins | sample CryGey13umfilter_2_FD_183959 | JGI IMG/M metagenome (GOLD analysis project Ga0210044, IMG submission 183959) | Groundwater microbial communities from aquifer in Utah, USA - Crystal Geyser 4/9/14 3 um filter (SPAdes) (version 2) | ecosystem: Environmental > Aquatic > Deep subsurface >... | reverse complement strand
TGCGCGTGGCGCATGAGGACGGCGACCCGGAGCGCAGTCTGTCGCCCGGCGAGATGAAGGCGATCGGCGCCGCCGCGCGCACCGCGGTGGACGAGGCCGACGCGCTGGCGGCGGCGCGGCCGCGCGCAGTGGGCGACGACCGGTGACGGGCGGCGCGCGCCGCGCCGCAGGGATGGGCTTTGCGCGCTGCGCCGCGCGGGCGGGCTTTGCGCGCTGCGCCGCGCGGGCGGGCTTTGCGCGCTGCGCCGCGCGGGCGGGCTTTGCGCGCTGCGCCGCGCGGGCGGGCTTTGCGCGCTGCGCCGCGCGGGTGGCGATCACGCGCTGCGCCGCGTCGGGCCGTCCGGCTTGCGGCGCATTTGCCGCACATCGTCGCGCGCGAGGGGCGCTGCGCGCCTTGCGGCGCCGGGCGCGTTGTGATGCCGCCGCGCCTGCTGCTACATCTGAGTCGTCGCGGCCCTGACGATCAAGGCGGCCCATGCAGATCTACCTGCCCATCGCCGAGATGTCCGTCAACGCCCTGCTCCTTCTGGGGCTGGGCGGCGCTATCGGCGTGCTGTCAGGCCTGTTCGGCGTCGGCGGCGGCTTTCTGCTGACGCCGCTGCTGATCTTCATCGGCATCCCCCCCGCCGTGGCGGTGGCGAGCCAGGCCAACCAGATCGTCGCCTCGTCGTTCTCGGGCGTGCTGGCGCACTGGCGGCGCAAGACGGTCGATCTGAAAATGGGGCTGGTGCTGCTGGCGGGCGGGCTGGTCGGCTCGTATTTCGGCGTCTGGCTGTTCGCCCTGGTGCGCGCGCTGGGGCAGGTCGAGCTGATGGTGTCGCTGTGCTACGTGGTGTTTCTCGGCATCGTCGGCGGGCTGATGATGGTCGAGAGCGTGCGCACCCTGCGCAAGCGGCGCCGGGGCGCGCCCGCCGCCGTGCGGCGCGGCCACACCTGGGCGCACCGCCTGCCGATGAAGATCCGGTTTCGCGAGTCCAAGCTCTACATCAGCGCGATCCCGCCTCTGGTGATCGGCCTGTTCGTCGGCGTGCTGGCGGCGATCATGGGCGTGGGCGGCGGGTTCGTGATGATCCCGGCGATGATCTATCTGCTGGGGATGCCGACCAGCGTGGTGATCGGCACCTCGCTGTTCCAGATCACCCTGCTGGCGGGCTTCACCACTCTGCTGCACGCGCAACAGAACCAGACGGTGGATGTGGTGCTGGCGGTGCTGCTGATCGTGGGCGGCGTGATCGGCGCGCAGTTCGGCGCGCAGCTTGGCGCGAAGCTGCGCGGCGAACAGTTGCGCTTTCTGCTGGCGGCGCTGGTGCTGGTGGTCTGCGCCAAGCTGGCGTTCGATCTGGTGGCGACGCCGGACGAGCTGTTCTCGCTGTCGCGGCCCGGCCAATGAAGAGCGGGCCGATGCGGATCGCCGCGCTCCTCGCCGCCGCGTTCGCGCTGGGCGCGGCCGCGCAGCCTGCGGACCAGCCGCCGCCGGTGGAGCGGGTGATCGCCGCGCTCGACCAGAACCGCATCGCCATCACCGCCGGTTTCGACGGCACCGAGATCTTTGTCTATGGCGCCATCGCGCGCGACCGTCTGCCGGGGCCGCAGGACGCCGATGTGGGCGTGGTGGTGCTGATCGCAGGGCCTTCGGCCCCGGTGGTGGTGCGGCGCAAGCAGCGCACGCTGGGCATCTGGGTCAACCGCGACATGGAGGTGATCGACGCCGCCCCCAGCTATTACGCCATCGCCACCTCCGCCGCGTTCTACGACACCATCAGCCACACCGAGGACCTGCGCCGCCGCGTCTCGCTGGAGCACGCGCTGCGCTTCGTCGGCGCGCGCAGCGAGGGCGAGACGCGCACGGCGTTCCTCGACGCGGTGGTGCGGCTGCGCCGCCAGTCGGGCCTCTATGTGATCGCGCCGCAGGGCGTGGAGGTGATCGAGGGCACGCTGTTCAACGCCCGCTTCGTCCTGCCCGCCAACATCGTCGAAGGCCTCTACAGCGCCCAGGTGCTGCTGACGCGGCAGGGCGCGGTGGTGGACGCCTTCGAAGCGCAGATCGACGTCGCCAAAGCGGGGGTCGAGCGCTGGCTGTTCGACCTCTCGCGTCAGCGCGCGCTGCTCTACGGCCTGATGGCGATCACGGTGGCGCTGGCGGCCGGGCTGGCGGCGTCGGAGGCGTTTCGCTGGCTGAAACGCTAGGCGCGCGCCCCGGCGCGCGCGGGGGGTTGGCGCGCCCGGCGCATTTTTCCTAAACTTGCGGCGCCCCCGCGCAGGGCCTGAGGAGGACGCGATGGCCAGAACGATCGGCTCCGAGGGCGCGCGCACCGAGGCCGCGATCCGTGAGGCGGCGGTGGCGCTGATCGCGCGCCACGGTTTCGAGGGCGTGTCGATGCGCAGGCTGGCCGAGGCGGTCGGCGTGCAGGCGGGCGCGCTCTATCGTTATTTCCCCACCAAGCAGGATCTGCTGGTCTCGATGATGCGCGAGCACATGCGCCGCCTGATCGACGCCTGGGGTCTGGCGCGGCCGGTCGGCGCCGATCCGCTGCGCGAACTTGTCGCCTTCGCGCGGTTCCATGTGCGCTATCACATCGATCGCCGCGACGAGGTGTTCATCAATTACATGGAGCTGCGCTCGCTCTCCGATGAGCACGCCGCCGAGATCGTCGCCTTGCGCAAGGCGTATGAGGCGGAATTGCGTGGCATTCTTGCGCGCGGCGCCGCGAGCGGCCATTTCGCGATCGCCGACCCGGTGGTGACCGCCATGGCGCTGATCGCGATGCTGACCGGCGTCACCACCTGGCGCAAGCCCGGCGGGCGGCTGGCGCCGGAGGCCATCGAGGACATCTACGCCGCGCTGACGCTGGGCGCGGTCGGCGCGGCCTGCGGTCAGGCGGCGGCGCCGAAGGCGAAATCCGGCCAGCGCGCGACATAGATGCGAAACCACGGCGTGAAGCGTTCGGGCGCCGCGGCGATCTCGGCGCCCAGCGCCGCCGCCGTCACCCAGCGGGTCTCGGCGACCTCATCGGGGTCGGGGGCGAGCCGCAGCGTCGCCGCGTCGGCCGCGCCGCGAAACAGATGCACCCGCTCATGCTCGGTCAGCCCGCCGCCCACATCGGCGCGATACTCCGAGACGCCGATGGGGGTGAGCGGCGTGGAGAAGCCCAGCTCCTCGCGCAGCCGCCGCGCCGCCGCCGCCGCCGGCGCCTCGCCCCAATGCGGATGCGAGCAGCAGGTGTTGGCCCACAGCCCGCCGCAATGATATTTTCCCAGCGCCCGGCGCTGGAGCAGCAGCGCGTCGCCGTCGAACACGAACGCCGAGATCGCCAGATGCAGCAGCCCGGCGCGGTGCGCGGCCAGCTTCTCCACTTCGTAAAGCGTTCCGTCGGCGGCGATGGCGGGGATGGTGATCATGGGCCGCTTCCTCTCTCACGCCGCCGCGCCGAGGGCGCCCTGCGGCAAAGGCGGCGCGCCGTTCCATTGTCCCTCGCAGGCCTCGACCGCGAAGCGCGCGAACAATTCCTCCGCGAACCAGCCGTTGCGCCGCGCCGCCTCCGCCGCCGCGCCATGCGGGCCTGCGGGATCATGCGCGAAGGCGCGCAGCGCGGCGCGGTCGGTCCAGATCGTGAAGGTGATCTGGTTGAACCACGGCGCCTCGCCGAGGCCCGCCTTGAAGCACAGCCCGCCGCCGGGCGGGATGGTGGCGCGAATCCCCGGCGTGCGCCGCCAGAAGTTCAGCAGGTGGCGCGGGCGGATCGCGGCGCGGGTCAGCACGGCCAGCGGGGCCTCCAGCGGCTCCGGCGCCCCCACCGCGAACGGCGCGTCGCCACCCCACAGGCCCCGCGCGCGCGTCGGTCGCAGGTAGAATGTCACCGATTCGCAGGCATGCGCGCGATAGGCGGCGAACACTGGCGCGCCCTGCACCTGCGCGCGCGCATGCTCCAGCGACGGCCACCCCGCCAGCACGCCATAGACCCCGAAATCCGGCCAGGGATAGAACCCCTCGCGCGACCCGTGCCCCACCATGCGCATGAAGCTGATGCCGGGCAGACGCTTGAGCTTTGGGCGCGACAGCAGCATCTGCCACAGCGCCCAATGCTTGTCGTAGAGCGTGGGGAAGCGAAACAGCGACAGGCTTGCGACCCGCCCCTCCGCCTCCCCGCTCAGGCGACCTGACGGCTGAGCGCGCATTGCGACCACAGGTCGTTGAGCGCCCGCGTCAGATGGTCGATATCGGCGTCGGTGTGCAGCGGCGAGGGCGTGATGCGCAGCCGCTCGGTGCCCTTGGGCACGGTGGGATAGTTGATCGGCTGGATGTAGACGCCGTAGTTGTCCAGCAGGATATCGCTGATCCACTTGCACTTTTTCGCGTCGCCCACCATCACCGGGATGATGTGGCTGGGGTTGGACTGGTGCGGGATGCCGTAGTGATCGAGCCGCGCGCGCACCTTGGCCACCGCCGCCCGCTGGCCCATCCGCTCGGCGTTCGACCGCTTGAGATGCGCGATCGACGCTCGCGCGCCCGCCGCCACATGCGGCGGCAGCGAGGTGGTGAAGATGAAGCCTGAGGCGAAGCTGCGGATGAAGTCGATGGCGTCGGCTGAGCCGGAGATGTAGCCGCCCATCACCCCGAACGCCTTGCCCAGCGTGCCCTCGATGAAGTCGATGCGGTGCATCAGCCCCTCGCGCTCCGCCACGCCGCCGCCGCGCGGGCCATACATGCCGACCGCGTGCACCTCGTCGATATAGGTCATGGCGTTGTGTTTTTCCGCCACGTCGAGGATCTCGGCGATCGGCGCCATGTCGCCGTCCATGGAATAGACGCTCTCGAAGGCGACCAGCTTGGGGATACCCGGCGCGATCTGAGACAGCTTGACGTCGAGATCCTCGGGGCTGTTGTGCTTCCAGATCAGCCGGTCGGCGCGGCTGTGGCGCATCCCTTCGATCATCGAGGCGTGGTTCAGCGCGTCGGACACGATCACCAGGCCGGGGATCTTCGCGCCCAGCGTGCCAAGGCCCGCCCAGTTCGAGACATAGCCGGAGGTGAACAGCAGCGCCGCCTCCTTGCCGTGCAGGTCGGCCAGCTCCGCCTCCAGCCGCACATGGTCGTGCGTGGTGCCGGAGATGTTGCGCGTGCCGCCCGACCCGGCGCCGCAGCGGTCGATGGCGTCGTGCATCGCCGCCAGAACGTCGGAGTGCTGGCCCATGCCCAGATAGTCGTTGGAGCACCAGACCGTCACCTTGCCGTCCGGCCCGTCGGCGCGGCGCGTGGCGCGGGGAAACTCGCCGCGATGGCGCTCAAGGTTGGCGAACACGCGATAGTTGCCGTCGCTGCGCAGCTTGTCGAGCGCGTCGCGGAAGAACCCCTGATAATCCATCGTCATCTCCTCAGCAGCGTCGGCGCGCTCAGCGGCGACAGGTCTGGCGCCCGATGAGCGCGGTTGGCGCGCTTGCGGGCGCGCGTGTCGATATACCAGCGCCATAATGACGCCTCACTGACGGAAAGCACCAGAAACCAGTGCTCCAGCGTCCCCAGCGCGATCAGCATGCCGACCAGCGTCAGCGCCGTCGCGTCGAACGGGGTCGCCGCCACCGTCGCCGCATGGAGCAGCATCCCCCCCGCGATCACCGTGCCCGCCGTCACCGAGACCGGAAACAGCAGGTTCATCGGCTTGCGTGAGAAGTAGCTCGCCAGATAGCGCAGGTCATCAGGCAGAAACTCGACTGCGACATTCGGCGCGCCGAGATAGATGTTGAACTTCACCGATAGCCGTAAAATCCAGAGCGCAAGAAACGTCCACAGCGCAACCGGATTCGCCGCGTCCCATAGCCACAGGCCAAGCCCGGCGGCGGTGGCGGCCAGCGCGATCTCGTGGTGGATCAGCGTCGCCGCCGCCATGCGGAACCGCAGCCAGCCCCGCGCCCCCGGCGGACAGGGCGCGCGGCGCGGACCGGTGAGGGCGCCGGTCAGAAACGACAGCTCATGCCAGCCCCAGATCATGATCGCGGCGGTGAAGGCGACGCAAGCCCCGGTGAAATCGGCCTGTGTCGCGCTCAACGCCACCGCGCCCAGCGCGCCGCCCAGCGCCAGCGTGCCGAGGCCCAGCGCCATGGCGCGCGGCGCGCGGCCGATCAACAGCACGATCCCGGTGCCGAACCACCACAGAAACAGCGCGAACAGCGCCGGGATCCAGATCGACGTCACCCCGCTACCACACCGGCTGCAGGCGCGACGACGCGGGCAGCGCCGTCTTCTTGACCGGCATCAGATAGAGCCGGGCGAAGATCGCGCCCGCGCGCGCCGTCAGCCCCGCCTTGCGCACCCTGCCCCACAGCCCCTGCCCCGCCGCCTCGCCCATCGCCACGTTGATGCGGTTGAGCGCGCGCAGGCCATCCCAGAACGCCGGGTTGTCGATGTCGAGCTGCACCGGGAAGCACTGTTTCGAGATCTCGGTGGTGGTGCGGAACACCTGCCGGTCATAGTCCTCGATGTCCACGCCCAGCGCCTTGTGGAACTCGGGCCGCGCCATGTCGCGCACGTGCATGGTGGCGAACACCGCCAGCACGAAGAAGCGGATCCACAGCTTGTTCAGCCCCGACAACAGGTGCGGGTTGGCGCGCATCAGCAGGCTGAACGCCTCGCCATGGCGGAACTCGTCGTTGCACCATTCGCGGAACCACTTGAAAATCGGGTGAAACCGCTGCTCGGGGTGCTTTTCCAGGTGGCGATAGATGGTGATGTAGCGCGCGTAGCCGATCTTTTCGCTCAGATAGGTCGCGTAGTAGATGAACTTCGGCTTGAAATAGGTGTATTTCTTCGCCTTGGTCAGGAACCCGAGGTTCACGCCGATGTTGGCCTCTTTCAGCGCGTCGTTGATGAAGCCGGCGTGGCGGGCCTCGTCGCGCGACATGTAGCTGAACAGCTCGCAGATGTCGGGGTTCGAGCCGCGCTTCTTCATCTCCTTGTAGAGCACGCAGCCGGAGAACTCCGCCGTCAGCGACGACACCAGAAAGTCGATCAGCTCCTTGCGCAGCCCCGGCTCCATGGCGTCGAAATCGACATGGTCCCAGTCGGCGGTCTTCTTGAAGTGGCCCTTGTTGGGGTCGGCCTTCATCTCCGCGATCAGCGCGTCCCATTCCGCGCGCACCGGCGAGACGTCGAGCTTGTCCATCTCGTCGAAGTCGGTGGTGTAGAATCGCGGGTTGAGCAGCGTGGTCTCGGTCGCCATCCGGGTGGTCTCGTTGAGACCGACCGGCAGGCCGTCCAGAGCCAGATCGACGCGCGCGTTCATAGCCGGGCCTCCTCGGAGAAACTGAATTCGCACAGCTCCATGAACTCGAAATCGCCGGTGGCGCGGGTCCAGAGCCGCTCGAAGATGGTCGCCTGCGTCACCGTGGCCATGCGCCGTTCGGTGATCACCTCGCCGTAAGCCGCCTCGATGGGGCTGCCGTGCACCAGCACCTCGTCGCCGGGCTGGATCTTGACGTCGCCGTCCAGCGCCACATGGGCGTGCAGACTGTCGAAAGTGTGGCTCACCTCGACCGTGCAGGGCACGTCGAAGCGGCGTCTGGAGAAGATGGGCGCGTCGGTCACTGGGCGTCCTCCCGCGATTTCAGAAGCCGCGCGAAGGCTTCAAGATTGTCCGGCCCGAAACTGTTCAGGTCGAACCGCGCGCCCGACACCGGATCGGAGATCGAGAGGCGACCGTCGTCATAGCGCGTGAGCACATAGACATCGTCGCCCGTCGTCCGCGTCACCGCCCGACCGCGCGAAAGCCCGCGCAACACTCCCCTTATGAAACCGTCTCCGCCCGCTGACAGCAATGCGACAAGCTGGCCTGACGCCTGATCGGTGACCGCCATCTCGCCGGTCGGCGCGGGCGTGAAGTGCATGGCGCGGGTCTCGACCGGCGCCGCTTCGGGCGTCAGCAACAGGCCGGTGTTGGTGGCGCGGCCGATGATGATCGCCAGGAACACGAACAGGATCAGCGCCCCCGCCGCCCGAAGGATCAGCCGGGGTATCTGGTGCTCGTCGATCCGGGGGGTGGCGTGGTCGCTCATCGTCGGTCTCCTGTCACTCGGCCGCGACCATGCCGCCCGACGGACGGGCGGTTGCGGGCTTTTGCACCGGGGCGGTTTCGGGGGTCTGTTCGGCGAGGTCCATGCCGAACTCGGCCTGATAGGCCTGCAACGCCTGCGCCAGCACCGCCGCCGCCTGCGCCGCGTCGGGCAGCGCGCGCAGCATCGGCTCCGGCCTCCCCATCCGCCAGGGCCGCGCGTGCGGCCACAGCATCGGGTAGGAGAAGCGGTCGGCGCCGCCGACGCTCAGCACCACGTCGCCCGCCTCGCCGGAGACGCGGCGCAGCGCGGCGCCCGCGATGCGCTTGAACGGCGCGTTGACGGTCACGGTCAGCGCGGCGCCGATGCGCAGCACCACGCGGCGGTTGGTGATGGTGTAGATCGTGGTGCGCGCGGTCACGAAGGCCAGCACGCCGATCACCGCCAGCGCGACCGCGCCGACCAGCCCCAGCCACAGCATGTGCGCGAAGGCGGCGGTGAACCCCGCCCCCTGCGCCAGATTGTCGGCCAGCCGCCAGGCCATCAGGGCGCCGAAATAAATCGCCACCCAGTCGCCGAGAAAGGCGCCGCGCGCCAGCCGGAACCAGTCCGGCGCGCCTTGCCACAACACCGCCTCGCCGCGCGGCAACAGGCCGGGCAGGCCCTTCACCGGCTCGTAATCATGCTCTCTCACAGCCAGGGCTCCGTGCGCTCGGGCGTGGCGTAGAGCCTGCCGCCGGCGTAGAACGCCATGATCTTTTCCTCTTCGAGCATGCTGATCTGGCCGGCCTTCTTCACGCCGGGCGCCTTGGCGAACTGCGCCGCCGTCACGCTGGCCACCTTGCACGACTTGGTGGTGACGTCCACGCGCACCGCGCTCATCGGGCAGAGCGCCGCCTTGCCGCCCTCAAGCGTCACCTCGATGTAGCGGATCATCGATTCGGAGCGGTCAACCCAGACGTCCTTGACGACGCCCGCCACCTTGCCGTCGCAGCCGGTCGCCTTCCAGCCGCGGATGTCGCTGTCCTCCCCGGCGATCGACCAGTCGGTGGTCGAGGCCATCGGCACGATCTTGGGGGCGCCCTCGATGGTCAGTTCGGGATAGTCCGACCGCTCGGCCCAGGCGGCGGGGCCGACGCCATCGACCATCGGATCGCCGGTCGGCTCGAACGGCGAGCCCGACCATTTCTCGGTGGCGCGCATGGCGAACTTGCGATCGGTGATCTCGCGCGCGTCCTTTTCCGGGTTCGGCGCCAGCACCCGGCCGTGGCCGTGCGGCAGGTTGAACACTTTCGGCGAGGGGATCTTCCACGGGCCGAACATCGCGGGCTTGCCGGAGACTTCCGATTCCATCGGATAGCCCTCGCGCAGCGCCTCGCGCTGCAGATAGATCACCAGGCCGAAAAAGAAGGCCCAGAAGGCGTAGAGACACAGCTGCGCTATGTCGAAGTGGCCGAAGATGGTCATGGGAAAGTCCTCCATTCCTTGAGGCGCATGGGGTTCGGGCGCGCGGGAGCGGTCATGTCGGGAACTCCGCAAGGCCGAACGGCCGATTTTCAGGGGTCTGCGTCCGCCCGGAGCTGCGCACCAGCGGGCCGATCGCCGCCAGCGCCCCGAACAGCAGCAGGATTTCGATGTGATAGACAACGCTGTAGCCGGTGGCGGGCCGCATCAGCGCCTCGCCCAACTGGCCCGACATCGCCAGATGCCCCACCCAGTCGCGCAAGGCCCCGCCCGCAGCGATCGCCAGCCCCGCGCTGGTGGCCTGCACCGCGCCCCAGGCGCCCAGCGCAAGGCCGCTTGAGCGCGCGTCGGCCAGGCCCATCGCGGCGGTCAGCGCGCCGACGCCGAACAGCCCGGCGCCGAAGCCGATCACCGTCACGCCGAAGCGGAACACCAGCGCCGAGCCGAGCGGGTCGGCGAAGATCACGGCGGAAAAGCCCGCCAGCCCGGCCAGCGCGCCGAACGCGGCCAGCCGGTGCGGATCCTGCCCGCGCGCCAGCCAGCGCGCCGCCAGCACGAACCCCGCCAGCGACCCGCCCGCCATCAGCGCGGTCAGCGCCGTGGTGGCGCCGACGCCGAGGTTCAGCACTTCGCCGCCGTAAGGCTCCAGCAGAATATCCTGCATCGAGAACCCGGCGGTGCCGAGCGCGACCGCCACCAGCAGCCGCGTGGCGCGCCCGTCCGCCGCAAGCTCGGCCCAGGCGGCGCGAAAGCTGGGGCTCGGACGGTCGTGATTGGTAAGGTGCGGGCGGCGCGGCTCCTGCCCCCACAGCGCCACGAGGTTCAGGATCATGGTCAGCGCGGCGGCGCCCTGCACCACCTGGATCAGCCGCTTCTGGCTGAAATCGGCCAGCAGCCAGCCGAACACGATGGCGCTCAGCACCATGCCGACCATCAGCATCACATAGAGCAGCGCCACCACGCGCGGGCGGCTTTCCTCGGGCGCGATGTCGGTGGCCAGCGCCAGCCCCGCCGTCTGGCTGGTGTGCAGCCCGGCGCCGACCATCAGGAACGCCAGCGCCGCGCCCGCCTCGCCCGCCCACTCGGGGCCGACCGTCTGATCGCCGGACAGAAGGATCAGCGCGAAGGGCATGATCGCCAGCCCGCCAAACTGCAGCAGCGTGCCAAACCACAGGTAGGGCACGCGCCGCCAGCCCAGCACCGACTTGTGATGGTCCGACCGGAAGCCGATCAGCGCGCGCGCGGGCGCAAACAGCAGCGGCAGCGAGATCATCAGCGCCACCAGCCACGTCGGCACGCCCAGCTCGATGATCATCACCCGGTTCAGCGTGCCGTTCAGCAGCACCACCGCCATGCCGACCGACACCTGAAACAGCGACAGCCGCAACAGCCGCGCCAGCGGCAACTCGGTCGTCGCCGCGTCGGCGAAGGGCAGGAACTTCGGCCCCAGCCGGTTCAGCGTGTTCTTGAAGGTTTGCCGACCGACGATCATCGCACAACGATCTCCAGCGCCTGGGACGTGTAGAACCCGCGCGCGACACGCTGCGTGCGCGCGCAGGCGGCGGCGTCGAGGCGGTCGGCCAGCAGCCGCCGCAGCCGCGTCTCGCCCACCGGCTCGATGGCCGGAGAGCGGTCGCCGCGCGGAAACAACTGCCCCGCCGCGTGCATCAGCGTCAGCGTGGGCGTGCGCGGCGCGAAGGTGAAGGCCAGCGAGCGCGCGCACCGCGCCGACAGCGCCGCCACCACCCGCGCGATGTCGTCCGCCCGATAGTGGATCAGGCTGTCCATGGCGACCACATGATCGAAGCGGCCCAGCGCGGGGTCGAGCATGTCGCCGACGCGGTAATCCAGCGATCCCTTCAGCCCTTCGGGCGTGCGCTCCGCCGCCACGCTCACCAGCGAGCCTGCGATGTCGATCGCCACCACGTCCGCGCCGCGCCGCGCGGCTTCAATCGCCAGCGCGCCGGTGCCGCAGCCCGCGTCGAGGATGCGCCGCCCGGTCAGATCCTCGCCCAGCCAGCCCAGCAGCAGCGCGCGCATCTCGTCGCGCCCCTGCCGCACGGTCGCCCGGATGCGCGACACCGGCGCGTCCGAGGTCAGCCGCGCCCAGGTCTGCGACGCCGTGCGGTCGAAGTAGGTCTCGAGCTTGCCCTTGCGGGCCTGATAGGCGGCGGTGGGCATCAGTCGAACCCCAGCATTTCAAAGATGTCGCGGTCCTTCATCGGCGCCGGGGCCATCGGATCGACCCCGGCCCACAGCAGTTCCGCCAGCCGCATGTATTCCTTCTGGACCATCACCACGTCCTCGTCGGGGTCCATCTCGAACAGCGTCTTCTTCTTGAGGCGCGAGCGGCGGATGGCGTCGAGGTCGGGCAGGTGCGCCAGCCGCTTGAAGCCGACGCGCTCGCAATAGCGGTCCACCTCATTGGTCTCGCGCGAGCGGTTGGCGATGCAGCCCGCCAGCCGGACGACGTAGTTCTTCGACTTCGCCTGCACCGCCGCCACGATCCGGTTCATGGCGTAGATCGAGTCGAAATCGTTGGCGGTGACGATGATCGCGCGGTCGGCGTGCTGCAGCGGCGCCGCGAAGCCGCCGCACACCACATCGCCCAGCACGTCGAAGATCACCACGTCGGTCTCCTCCAGCAGGTGATGCTCCTTGAGCAGCTTCACCGTCTGGCCGACCACATAGCCGCCGCAGCCCGTGCCCGCGGGCGGGCCGCCCGCCTCGACGCACATCACGCCGTTGTAGCCGGGATAGACGAAATCCTCCGGGCGCAGCTCCTCGGAGTGGAAGTCCACGCTGGCCAGCACGTCGATCACCGTGGGCACCAGCCGCCCGGTCAGCGTGAAGGTGCTGTCGTGCTTGGGGTCGCAGCCGATCTGAAGGACGCGCTTGCCCAGCTTGGAGAACGCGGCCGACAGGTTCGACGAGGTGGTGGACTTGCCGATCCCGCCCTTGCCATAGACCGCGAACACCTTGGCGCCCTCGATCTTGAGGCTGGGGTCGAGCGCGACCTGGACGGAACCTTCGCCATCCTGTCCGCGGATGAGGGGCGGGCGTGTGTCGAGGGCCATCAGCAGGCTCCTTTTCTGTATGCGGCAAGGGAGAAACCCCTCACCCCGACCCTCTCCCCGGCGGGGAGAGGGGGTGAAATCTGCGCCGCTGACGCACAGTCGCCGCGCGTGGCGCCGTCCAGCGGTCTTGCGCCCCCTCTCCCCCAAGGGGAGAGGGTTGGGGTGAGGGGCGTTGCGGGGCGTGTCTTGCGCATCGCGCTCACTCCGCCGCGATGGACACGCCTTCGAGGCGGTCCTCCAGTTCCTCGCCTGCGCGCCGCAGCGCCTCCAGCGTCTCGGCGTCGGGCTCCCAGTAGCGCCGCTCGTGCGCTTCGATCAGGCGGTTGGCCATGCGGGCCGAGGCCTTGGGGTTGAGGTCGGCCAGACGCTTGCGCATCGCGGCGTCGAGCACGAAGGTCTCGGTCATGCGCTGATAGACCCACGGGTCCACCGCGCCGGTGGTGGCCGACCAGCCGACCGTGTTGGTCACGCTGGCCTCGATCTGGCGCACGCCCTCATGGCCGTGCGACAGCATCCCCTCGTACCATTTGGGGTTCAGCATCCGGGTGCGGGTCTCCAGCGCCACCTGCTCGTTGAGGGTGCGCACCTTGCCCTCGCCGCGGGTCTGGTCGGAGATGTAGGTCGGCGCCGCCTCGCCGCGGGCGCGCTTCACCGCGCGGCCGATGCCGCCCAGCGTGTCGAAGTAATGGTCGATGGTGGTCACGCCCAATTCGACCGATTCGAGGTTCTGATAGGCCATGTCCACCCGGCTCAGCACGGCGTTCAGCAGTTCGGGCTGCGCCTTGGCCTGGCCGTCGCGCCCGTAGGCGAAGCACTTGCGCTTGGTGTAGGCGTCGGCGAGTTCGTCCTCCTGATCCCAGGCGCCGCTGTCCACCAGCATGTTGACGTTGGCGCCATAGGCGCCGTCCGCGTTGGAGAACACCCGCAGACAGGCGGTCTCCATGTCGCAGCCGGTTTTCGCCATATGCGCCAGCGCGTTGGCGCGGACATAGTTCAACTCGGCGGGCTCGTCGGCGCTGGCGGCCAGATAGGCGGCCTCGGCCAGCATCCGGGTCTGGATCGGCAGCAGGTCGCGGAAGATGCCCGACAGCGTCGCCATCACGTCGATGCGCGGGCGGCCAAGCTCCTCCAGCGGGATCAGCGTCGCGCCGCACACCCGGCCATAGCCGTCCATCCGCGGCCGCGCGCCCAGCAGCGCCATCGCCTGAGACACCGGCGCGCCCTCCGACTTGAGGTTGTCAGCGCCCCACAGCACGATCGCGACGGTGCGCGGCCAGTCGGCGCCGCCCTCCATGTGCCGCGCCAGCAGTTTCGCCGCCTGCCGCGCGCCATCGGCCACCGCATAGGCCGAGGGGATGCGGAACGGGTCGAAGCCGTGCAGGTTGCGCCCGGTGGGCAGCACGTCGGGGCTGCGCAGCAGGTCGCCGCCGGGCGCGGGACGGATGAAGCGCCCGTCCAGCGCCGCGATCAGCGCGGGCAGTTCGGTATCCTTGCTCAGCAGGCGGTCGAGTTCGGCCACCTGCCGCAGCACGGTGATCTCGCCGCCATGCGCCTTGGCCGCCGCCTCGGGCGTCGCGCCCGCCACCAGCGCCTCCAGCGCCGCGCGCGGCGGGTTGGCGTTGTGCGCGGCCTCCGCCACGGCGGCCATCATGTCGGCGCGCTCCTCGGCGTTCGGCGGCTGGCCGACGATGTGCAGGCCGTGCGGGATCAGCGCGTATTCCAGCTCCAGAATCTTGCCGGTCATCGCGGCGATGCGGGCGTCGGGGTCGCCCCATTCCGGTTCGGCGTCGCACAGGTCCACCGCCGCCGCCTGCGCCTGGATCAGCACCGCCAGCTCCGCGCGCTCCTGAACCGCCTCGGGCAACGAGGCGCGGTGGCGCTCCAGCGAGGCCTTGAGGTCGAGCAGCCCGCGATAGAGGCCGGCGGCGGCCAATGGCGGCGTCATGTAGCTGATCAGCGTCGCGTTGGCGCGGCGCTTGGCCAGCGAGCCTTCCGAAGGGTTGTTGGCGGCATAGAGATAAAGGTTGGGCAGATCGCCGATCAGCCGGTCGGGCCAGTCGTCGCCGCCGAGGCCGGTCTGCTTGCCGGGCATGAACTCGAGCGCGCCATGGGTGCCGAAGTGCAGCACGGCGTGGGCGTCGAAATCCTCGCGCAGCCAGCGGTAATAGGCGCTGAAGGCGTGGGTCGGCGCAAAACCCCGCTCGAACAGCAGACGCATCGGGTCGCCTTCATAGCCGAAGCCCGGCTGGATGCCGACAAACACGTTGCCGAACTGCTCGCCCAGCACGAAGATGTCGCGCCCGTCGGTCAGTTGCCGCCCCGGCGCCGGGCCCCATTGCCGCTCGATCTCGTCCAGATGCGGCTCGCGGCGCACATGGTCGTCGGCGCTGATGCGGGCGTGCACGTTGGCGTCCTGACCGAAGCGGTCGGCGTTGCCCTTCAGCACCCGGTCGCGCAGCGCATCGACGCTTTCGGGAACCTCAACCGCATAGCCCGCGTCGCGCAGCGCGCCCAGCGTGTTGAACAGCGACTCGAACACCGACAGGAACGCCGCCGTGCCGGTGGCGCCCGCGTTGGGCGGAAAGTTGAAGATGGTCAGCGCGATGCGCCGCTCGGCCCGCCTGGCGCGGCGCAGGCGGATCATCTTTTCCACGCGGCGCGCCAGCATCTCGGCGCGCTCGGCGCACACGTTCATGTCGCGGGCCGAGGCGCCGTGGGTGAAGTCGCAGGAGCGGTCGCAGCCCTCGCAATGGCCGCTGATCGCGCCGGAGCGCCCGCCGAACACCGTGGGGCCGGTGGCGCCGTCGATCTCGGGGATCGCGACCATGATCGTCGCCTCGACCGGCGTCAGCCCGCGCGCGCCGCCGCGCCATTCCTCAAGCGTCTGGAACTCCAGCGCATGGGCGGCGATATAGGGCACGTCCAGCCGCGACAGGATGTCGGCGGCGGCGCTGCTGTCATTATAGGCCGGCCCGCCGACCAGGCTGAACCCGGTCAGCGACACCACCGCGTCCACCACCGGCGCGCCATCCTTCATGAAGAACCGCTCGACCGCCGGGCGCGCGTCCAGCCCGCTGGCGAAGGCCGGGATCACCCGCAGGCCGCGCGCCTCCAGCGCCGCGATGGCGCCGTCATAGTGGCGCGCGTCGCCCGACAGGATGTAGGAGCGCATCACCAGCAGGCCGACCGTGCCGTTGTCGCCCGATTGCGGCAGCGCCTCGGCGCTTTCGGCCATGCGGCCCGGCAGTTTGGGGTGATAGACGCCGGTCTCGGGATACTCCAGCGGCGCTTGCGCCTCGATGGCGCGCCCGCCGCCATAGCGGCCGACCAGATAGCGCAGCATGTTGGCGATGTTGTCGTCGGAACCGGCCAGAAAATACTGCATCGACAGGAAATAGGCGCGCAGGTCCTGGGCCTTGCCGGGGATGTATTTCAGGATCTTGGGCAGGCGGCGCAGCATCTTCATCTGGCCCGCGCCGGACGATCCGCCCGCCTTGGGCTTGCCGCGCAGCCGCTTCAAGAGCGCCAGCGGCCCGGTCTGCTCCACGCCCATGTCGAGCTTGCCGATCCGGGTCAGCTTGACCACCTCGGCCGACGACATCACGGCGACCAGCCCCTTGCAGTCGTCGCGTCGCGCTTTCAGCGTCGGCAGGATCGCCTGGATGTGCTCGTCGAGAAACATCATCGCGACCACGACCAGATCGGCCTGCGCCACCGCCGCGCGGCAGCGGTCGAGCGCGCTGGGCAGCCCCGCCCATTCCGAAGCGGCGTGCAGGCTCACCTCGATCCCGGCGCCCTCGGCGTCGAGCGCCGTCTGCGCGCGCGCCACCGCCGCGCCCAGATGGCTGTCGAGCGTGACGATGGCGACGCGCACCGGGCTGGCCTGGGTCAGGTTCTCAGCGCGCATAATGGGCCTTGGCATCGTAAAGCGTCTCCACCGTGATCGCGCCCACGCCGCGGGATGCGGCGAAGGCCTCGGTGTTGCGGCGCGCCTTGCCGCGAACGAAGAACGGGATCTTCTTCAGTTCCTTCTCGGCGTCCGGGGTCCAGCGGATCGCCGAATCGACCGGCGCGGCGGCGACCGGCGCCGCCTCCGGGTCCGCTTCCGGCTTCACCGTGGTCCCGCCGCCCAGATGCGAGGCGCCCGCATCGTCGTGGAACTCGAAATCGTCGCGGAACATGTGCAGCAGATGCTCCTCCAGCCCCATCACCAGCGGATGCACCAGCGTGTCGAACAGCACGTTGGCGCCCTCGAAGCCCATCACCGGGGCGTAGCGGGCGGGGAAGTCCTGCACATGCACCGGGGCGGAGATCACCGCGCAGGGCAGGCCGAGGCGCTTGGCGATGTGGCGCTCCATCTGCGTGCCCATCACCATCTCGGGCTGCAGCGCCGTGATCGCGTCCTCGACCTCCAGATAGTCGTCGGTGATCAGCGCGGTCAGGCCCAGCTTCTCGGCCATCGCGCGCACGTCGCGGGCGAATTCGCGGTTGTAGGCGCCGATGCCGACCACCTCGAACCCCATCTCCTCGGCCGCGACCCGCGCCATGGCGACCGCGTGGGTGGCGTCGCCGAACACGAATACGCGCTTGGCGGTCAGGTAGGTGCTGTCCACCGAGCGGGTCCACCACGGCATGTTGGTCGGCTCGTCGGCCAGCAGCGGGGCGGGATCGACGCCGGTGATCGCCGCCACTTCGGCGATGAAGTCGCGCGTGGCGCCGATGCCGATGGGAACCACCGTGGTGCGCTTCTGGCCGTAGGTCTTCTCCAGCCAGCGCGCCGCCTGATCGGCGATCTCGGGATAGAGCACCACGTTGAAATCGGCGTCGGCCAGCCGGGCGATGTCGTCCGGCCCCGCGCCCATCGGCGCCGCCACGTTGACCGTGACGCCCAGCCGCGTGAGCAAGCCGCTGATTTCCTTCAGGTCGTCGCGGTGGCGAAAGCCCAGCGCGCAGGGGCCGAGGATGTTGCACCGAGGCCCGCCCGCCGTGCGCTCCACCGGCTTAGAGAGCCTGCGCACGATCTGATAAAAGGTCTCCGCCGCGCCCCAGTGCTCTTTCTTCTGGTAGCTGGGCAGCTCCAGCGCCACCACCGGCACCGGCAAATCCATGCCCTCGGCCAGCCCGCCGGGGTTGTCCTGGATCAGCTCCGCCGTGCACGAGGCGCCGACCAGCAGCGCCTTTGGCTTGTAGCGCGCCACCGCGTCGGCGCAGGCGGCCTTGAACAGCTCCGCCGTGTCCGAGCCCAGATCGCGCGCCTGAAACGTGGTGTAGGTCACCGGCGGGCGATGGTTGCGCCGCTCTATCATGGTGAACAGCAGGTCGGCGTAGGTGTCGCCCTGCGGCGCGTGCAGCACATAGTGCACGTCCTTCATGGCGGTCGCGACGCGCATGGCGCCGACATGCGGCGGGCCTTCGTATGTCCAGACCGTCAGCTTCATAGGGCAAGCCTCGTGCGGCGGTTCAGGGGCCGGGCGAACAGTTCGGCCAGATCGCCCGCCTGCTCGAACCCCTGGATCGGCGTGAACACCAGTTCGATCGCCCACTTGGTGGTGAGACCCTCGGCCTCCAGCGGATTGGCCAGCCCAAGGCCGCACACGGTGATGTCGGGGCGCTGGGCGCGGCAGCGGTCGAGCTGTTTCTCCACGTCCTGCCCTTCCGACAGCACGGTGTCGGGCAGCAGCGCCAGTTCCTCGGCCATGTGGGCGCGGTGCAGGTAGGGCACGCCGACCTCGGCGAGGCTCATGCCGCACTCGCGCGCCAGAAACCGCGCGATCGGGATCTCAAGCTGGCTGTCGGGGAAGAAGAACGCGCGCTTGCCTTTCAGCGGCGCGGCGTTGCGCGCCACCGCCGCCTGCGCCCGCGCGCGGCCCGGCGCGATGGCGGCCTCGAAACGGTCAGGCGCCACGCAAAAAGCGTCCGCCGCCGCGCGCAGCCATGCGGTCGTGCCTTCCGCGCCCAGCGGGAACGGCGCCGCCAGCCGCTGCGCGCCGCGCGCCTCCAGCAGCCGCGCGGTCTCGGCGAGGAACGGCTGCGCCAGCAGCATCAGCGTGTTCGGCCCGACGCCCGGCATGGCGCCCGCCTTGCGCGCAGGCAGAAAGCGGACCGGGCCTGTGCCCATCTCGGCGAACAGGCGGGCGAACTGGTCCTCCACCACATCCGCCAGCGCGCCGACCACCAGCAATTCGCGCGCGTCGGTGTGCGGCAGGGACGGGACCAGCGCCGCCAGACAGGCGTCCTCGCCTTGCGTGAACGTGGTCTCGATGCCGCTGCCGGAATAGTTCAGCACCCGGCAGGCGGGGGCGTGGGCGCGGCTGAGGCGCTCGGCGGCGCGGCTGAGGTCGAGCTTGATCACCTCCGACGGGCAGGAGCCGACCAGAAACAACAGCTTGATCTCGGGCCGGCGGGCCAGCAGGCGGGCCACCACGCGGTCGAGTTCCTCATTGGCGTCGGCCAGCCCGGCGAGGTCGTGATCGTCGATGATCGCGGTGGCGAATCGCGGCTCGGCGAAGATCATCACGCCCGCCGCCGACTGGATCAGGTGCGCGCAGGTGCGGCTGCCCACCACAAGGAAGAACGCGTCCTGGATCTTGCGGTGCAGCCAGACGATGCCGGTCAGCCCGCAGAACACCTCGCGCTGGCCGCGCTCACGCAGGATCGGGCGTTCCGCACAGCCGGGGGTGGTCAGGTCGAGCGGGCTCATTGCGCATACTCCGCCCAGCGGCGCGCTTCGTCCGGCGCGCTTTCGGGTGCGCTGGCGGGCGCGCCCTGAAGCCGGGCCTGCCGCAGCTTCCACAGAAACTGCGCGGCGTTGAGCACATAGAAAACGTAGGCCGTCAGCGCGACCGCCAGCTGGCTCTCCGGCGCGCCCCAGCCCGACAGCAGCATCGCCATGTAGAGCGTGTGCAGGGCGATCACCGCCATGCTCACCACGTCCTCCCAGAAGAACGCGGGCGCGAACAGCCACTTGCCGAAAACCACCTTCTCCCAGACCGAGCCGGTGACCATGATCGTGTAGAGCACGAAGGTCTTGACCACCACCGAGGCGGTCGCCGCCCACAGCCCCTCGCCGGTGGCGAGATAGCGCAGCACCAGCGCCAGACTGACGAGGAAAACCAGAAACTGCAGCGGCGCCAGCACGCCCTGCACCAGCGTCCACACCGTTGCGTCGCGGCGCGCGCGCTCGTCCGCCGAATACAGCGGCGCGGGGCGGGGTCGGGACGGCGCAGGGGTCATCGATTCCTCCGGCTGATGTTCTTATCGTTGATGGATGCTACCGGCGTTGGCGGGCGAGTGTCAATCAAACATGACGCTTGCTGCGTCCAAGTTGGGGACAAACCAGTGGCATCCTGCGCGCGCGGCGGCAGGAACTGCGCCAGAGTGTCGCGGATTCGGGCCGAAAGGCGCATAAATGCGCCGTTTTCATCGGTTGTGCGCCGGGATTGGACCTTGGTATCATTGCACTGGCGAGGGGGGTTTCCCGCGTCGGTCTGTAAATCCCGGTTGACAGCCGCCCCCGTCGCGCCTCACGCTGATGCATCGGGTGCGCGGTTGGGTCCGCGCAACGCGGCGCGTCGCTGACAAGCTGCGCCGATCGGGAGGACGCGGACCATGGACGGCATGAACTTCGCGCCGACCGCACCGTTGCGGTTGGCGGGCGCGCGGATGGCCGGGTTCAATCCGGCGGCGAAACTGGCGAACCTGGTCGAGAGTGAAGTGATCCCCCGATTATTGCTTTCCCGTCGCGCGAACCCCGCCGACCGGCGCCCGAGCGCCGCGCATGTCGAGACGCTGGCGCGGCTGGCGCTGTCGCGCGACCCCGGCGCGGCGGCGGCGCAGGTGATGTCGCTGCGCGAGACCGGGATGCCGGTGGAGGTGCTGCTCAACGATCTGATCACCCCGGCGGCGCGCCGCATCGGCGTGTTCTGGACGATCGATTCGGTCGATTTCGTCGAAGTTGCGCTGGCGGCGGGGCGGCTTGTCGCCGTGGTCCGCGCACTGGGCGCGCATGGCGAGGCGTTTGCGCGCGAGGCGATGATCGCGGCGGGCGCACCCTGCGCACTGATGGCGACCGTGGGCGCGGAGCGGCACGGCCTGGGCGCGCTGACGGCGGCGCAGACGCTGCGCTGCGGCGGCTGGCGGGTGCGCGAGGCGCCCGGCGTCTCGGCCAACGCGCTGGTGGCGCTGGCGTCGCGGGCGAAATTCGACGTGATCGGCCTGTCGCTGGGCGGCGACCGCAACCTCGACGAGATCGCGCGGCTGATCGCGCGGCTGCGCCGGGTGTCGCGCAACCGCCGCGCCGCGATCGCGCTCGGCGGCCCCGCCTGTCTCGCCGACCCGATGCTCGGCGCGCGGCTGGGCGCCGATTTCACCGCGACCAGCGGCCGCGAAGCGCTCACCCGCGCGCAGGCGCACTTGAATAGCGTGATCGAAAGCGTGAAATAGAGCTCTGAGAGCGCGCGGTTTTTTGCGTGCGCAGACATGATGAGGCGCACCGCTCGATGCAGAGGCCAGTCGCCATCGACCCGATCAGCCCGTTTCGGGAAGCGGACGGCACGCTGGGCGCGCTGTCGGCGGACATGGCGAACATGGCCATCGTCGCGGCGAGCGACATCGCGCTGGTGCTCGACGCCGACGGCGTGATCCTCGACGTGGCGCATAACGGGCTTGAGCTGGCGCGCGAGGGCTGCGAGGCCTGGATCGGGCGCAAGTGGGTCGAGACGGTCGCCTCGGAGAGCCGCATCAAGGTCGCGGAACTGCTGGCCGCTTCGCCGGTCGATGGGGTGCCGCCGGGCCGCCAGGTCAACCATCTGTCGCCGCGCGGCTCTGATCTGCCGGTGCGCTACACCATCGTGCCGCTGGCGCAGGGGCGCAGGCTGGCGGTGGGGCGCGAGATGCGCAGCCTGTCGGCGCTGCAGGGCCGCCTTGTCGAGGCGCAGCACGCCACCGAGCGCGAATACGCCCGGCTGCGCGACGCCGAGATGCGCTATCGGCTGCTGTTCCAGATCGCGGCGGAGGCGCTGCTGATCGTGGACGCGGCGACGCGGCGGATCGTGGAGGCCAATCCGGCGGCGGAGCGGCTGTTGTCCGCAGGCGGCAAGCGCCTGATCGGGCGCCCGTTCACCGCAGGCTTCGCCGCCGACGACGGCCCGGAGCTGGAGCGTCTGGCGGCGCGGGCGCGGGCGGCGGGCCGGGCGGAGGGTTTTTCCGCCAAGCTGCTCGACGGCGCCAGCGTCGATGTCTCCGCCGCGCTGTTCCGGCAGGAGACGAGCGCCTTTCTGCTGGTGCGCGTCGGCGGCGGCGCCTCGGCGTTCAGCGTGGCGTCGGACGGCGCGCGCGCCACGGCGGCGGTGATCGCGGCGGCGCCCGAAGGCTATGTCGCCACCGACGCCGACGGCGCGATCCGCTACGCCAACATGGCGTTTCTCAACCTTACCCAGCTCGCCACCGAGGAGCAGGCGCTGGGCGCCTCGCTCGACCGGTTCCTCGGCCGGCCCGGCGTCGATCTCAACGTGCTGATCTCGACCTTGCGCGAAAGCGGCTCGGTGCGGCTGTTCGCCACGTCGCTGCGCGGCGAGTTCGGCTCGGTGGTCGATGTCGAGATCTGCGCGGCGCGGGCCGAGGCGGCGGACGAGACGCTGTTCGGCTTCCTGATCCGCAACGTCGAAAGCCGCGTCGGCGCCCGGCGCGAAGGCGCGCTGCCGCGCTCGGTCGAGCAGCTCACCGAACTGGTGGGCCGCGTGCCGCTCAAGGAGCTGGTGCGCGAGACCACCGACGTGATCGAGCGGCTGTGCATCGAGGCGGCGCTGGAGCTGACCGGCGACAACCGCGCCTCGGCCGCCGAGATGCTGGGCCTCAGCCGCCAGAGCCTTTACGTGAAGCTGCGCCGCTACGGCATGGGCGATCTGGACGGCGGCGACGACTGAACCGGCGTCGGCGCAGACGCGACGCTCACCACGACTCGACCGCCCGCGCCTCCAGCACGTCGAACGGCACGCCGGGTTCGTCCTTGGCGGGGCGGATCACCAGCGAGGTCTTGACGCTGGCCACGTTGGGCGCGGCGGTCAGGTGGCCGGTGAGAAACGACTGAAAGCTCGACAGGTCGGGCGCCACGCATTTCAGCAGGAAGTCGATCTCGCCGTTGAGCATGTGACATTCGCGCACCAGCGGCCACTCGCGGCAGCGCGTCTCGAAGGCGATCAGATCGGCCTCGGCCTGTTTCTGCAGACCGACCATGGCGAACACCATCACCTCGAACCCCAGCGCCCGCGCATCGACGCGCGCGTGGTAGCCGAGGATAAGCCCCGCCTCCTCCAGCGCGCGCACGCGGCGCAGGCAGGGCGGCGCCGAGATGCCGACGCGGCGTGACAACTCGACATTGGTCATGCGACCATCGGCCTGAAGTTCGGCGAGAATTTTTCTGTCGATCGGGTCGAGTTTGCCGACGCTCATGGCCAATCCGGATGTATGCTGCGCTGTGTGTGCGGCTGCGAACGCCAGACACCGGCCCTCATTACCGAGCGTCGCCAGAACATGCAATAATATTGCGCGTATGGGAAACAAATGGAAATCGACCTGATGAAGGGCGCGGCGCCCGCAATCTGGGCGATCAGCGATGCGAACGCAGGCAACGCGCGGCAGGCGCGCGCGCTGGCGCAGGCGGTCGCGCGGCGCGTGGACGGGGTGGTGACGCAAAAGACCATCGCGCTGCGCACGCCCTACGACCGCGCGCCGCCGTGGCTGTGGCGCCTGGGCGGCGCGCGCGCGGGCGGCTGGCCGTTCACCGGGCTTGAGGACCGGGGCGCTTCGCTGGCGCCGCCGTGGCCTGCGCTGGCGGTGGGCTGCGGGCGGCGCAGCGCGGCACTGGTGGCCGCGCTGAAGCGGCTGGGCGGCGGCGCGGCGGCGCAGGTGCTGGCGCCGCAGATGCGGCTGTCGGCGTTCGACGCCGTGGTGGCGCCGCGCCACGACCGGCTGGAAGGGCCGAACGTGGTCGAGACGCTGGGCGCGCTCAACGACCTCGACGACGCGCTGATCGCGCAGGAGGCCGCGCGCTGGGCGCAGCGGCTCGGCCATCTGCCGGTTCCGCGCGTGGCGGTGCTGGTGGGCGGGCCGGGGCGGTCCTCGGCGTTCGGCGTCAGGGCGATGGAGCGGCTGGCGGACGGCCTCGCGCGGCTGGCGGTGGACGGCGCCGGGCTGATGATCACGCCGTCGCGCCGCACGCCGCGCGCGGTGGTGGACCGGCTCGCCGACATCGTGGGCGGGCTTGGCGGCTGGGTGTGGGGCGGCGTCGGCGACAACCCCTATCCCGGCATCCTGGGGCTGGCCGACGCGGTGGTGGTGACGCAGGATTCGGTCAACATGGCCTCGGAGGCCGCCGCCACCGGCAAGCCGGTGTTCGTCTCGGCGGTGGACCGGGTTGACGCCAAGGTGGCGCGGTTTCACGCCGACCTTGCGGCTTACGGCGCGACGCGGCCCTTCGACGGCGCGCTCACGTCATGGCGCTATCCGCCGCTGCGCGAGGCGGAGCGCGCGGCCGAGAGGGTGGCGGCGCTGCTCGCCCCGGCATAAGTAACCGGCGCAACGATATCTGGCGCAACCGGCACAGGAGGGGCGCGCGATGGCGACCGAACGGCGTGTGAAACTGCTCATCATCGGCTCGGGGCCTGCGGGCTATACCGCCGGGGTCTATGCGGCGCGGGCGATGCTGGCGCCGCTGCTGGTGCAGGGCATCCAGCCCGGCGGCCAGCTCACCATCACCACCGATGTCGAGAACTGGCCCGGCGACGCCTCGGTGATGGGGCCGGACCTGATGGTGCGGATGGAGAACCATGCGCGCGAGATGGGAACCGAGATCGTCACCGACCATATCCAGAAACTCGACCTGTCGTCGCGCCCGTTCCGCGCCACGGGCGACGGCGGAACGGTCTATGTGGCCGACGCGGTGATCCTGGCCACCGGCGCGCAGGCGCGCTGGCTGGGGCTGCCGTCGGAGGAGAAGTTCAAGGGTTTCGGCGTCTCGGCCTGCGCCACCTGCGACGGCTTCTTCTATCGCGGCAAGCAGGTGGTGGTGATCGGCGGCGGCAACTCGGCGGTGGAGGAGGCGCTGTATCTGACCAACCACGCGACGAAAGTGACCGTGGTGCACCGCCGCGACAGCTTTCGCGCCGAAAAGATCCTGCAGAACCGGCTGTTCAACCATCCCAAGATCGCGGTGATCTGGAACCACGCGCTCGACGAGGTGCTGGGCGACGACAACCCGCCGGGCGTGACGGGGGTGCGGCTGCGCGACGTGAACACCGGCGCGACGCAGGAGATCGCGACCGACGGCGTGTTCATCGCCATCGGCCACGCGCCCGCCTCGGAACTGGTGCGCGACCAGATCGAGACGCATCACGGCGGCTATGTGGTCACGCACGGCTTCTCGACCGCAACTTCCGTGCCCGGCCTGTTCGCCGCCGGCGACGTGACCGACCATGTCTATCGTCAGGCGGTGACCTCGGCGGGCATGGGCTGCATGGCGGCGCTGGAGGCGGAGCGGTTCCTGTCGGCGGAGGCGGATCAGGGCGCGGCGCAGGCGGCGGAGTAGATGCGGCTCGACCAGCGTCTCGTGGCGCTGGGGCTGGCGCCGTCGCGGGCGCGGGCGCAGGCGCTGGTGGCCGCAGGCGCGGTGACGGTGGACGGCGCCGTGGCGCTCAAGCCCGCGCAGGCGGCGCCCGACGGCGCGGCGGTGGCGGTGGTCGCCGACCCCTGCCCCTGGGTGAGCCGCGCGGCGCTGAAGCTGGTCCATGCGCTCGACGCCTTCGCGCTCGACCCTGCGGGCGCCGTGGCGCTGGATGTCGGCGCCTCGACCGGCGGCTTTACCCAGGTGCTGCTGGCGCGCGGCGCGGCGCGGGTGATCGCGCTGGATGTGGGCCACGGCCAGCTTGCGCCGTCGCTGGCCGCCGACCCGCGCGTGACCGCGCTGGAGGGCGTCAACGCCCGCGACCTGCCCGAGGGGCTGATCCCGCCGCTCGACTGGATCGTGGCGGATGTGTCGTTCATCTCGCTGACGCTGGCGCTGCCGCCAGCGCTGTCGCGCGCCAGGCCCGGCGCCCGGCTCGCAGCGCTGGTAAAGCCGCAGTTCGAGGCGGGCCGCGCGGCGGTGGGCCGGGGCGGCATGGTGCGCGATCCGGCGGCGCTGGAGGCCGCGCGGGCGCGGGTGCGCGATTTCCTTGTCGGCGCGGGCTGGCGGGTGACGCATGAAGGCGACAGCCCGATCATGGGCGGCGACGGCGCGCGCGAATACCTGATCGCGGCGCTGAAGGGCTGAAGCCCCTCGACCGCGACGCCGGGCGCCGCTATCGCTGCGCCGCATGGAACCCCTCATCATCTCACGGCTGGCGCATCTGGGCGACGGCGTCGCCGACACGCCGCAAGGCCCGGTGTTCGCGCCCTTCACCCTGCCCGGCGAGGCGGTGGTCGGGCGCATCGACGGCGAGCGGCTGCTTGAGGCGCGCGTCATGGCGCCCGCGCCAGAGCGCATCGCGCCGGTCTGTCCGCATTTCGGCGTCTGCGGCGGCTGCGCGCTGCAACACGCCTCCGACGCCTTCCTCGCCGACTGGAAGACGCAGATGGTGGCGGCGGCGCTGGCGGCGCGCGGGCTGAGCGCGCCGCTGCGCCCGATCGCCGTCTCGCCGCCAGGGACGCGCAGGCGCGTCACCTTCGCCGGGCGGCGCACGCGCAAGACGGTGGTGGCGGGCTTTCACGGGCGCAGCGACGCGACGCTGATCGCGATCACGGCCTGCGCCGTGGCGCACCCCGCCATCGTCGCCGCCTTGCCGGTCTGCGCCGCGCTCGTCGGGCTGACCGCCTCGCGCAGCGGCGAGGTCCGGCTGTCGGTGACGGTGACCGAGGGCGGGCTGGACATCGACCTTGCGGGGCAAAAGCCGCTCGACGGCCCGCTGCGCGCGCTGCTGGCGCAAGCGGCGGCGGCGGCGGACATGGCGCGGCTGAGCTATGGCGGCGAGACCGTCGCGCAGCGCCGCCCGCCGCATCAGCGCTTTGGCCGCGCGCTGGTCGCGCCGCCGCCGGGCGGTTTCCTGCAGGCGACGCGCGAGGGCGAGGCGGCGTTGCTGGCGGCGGTGGCCGAGGCGGCAGGCGACGCGGAGACGGTCGCCGACCTGTTCTCGGGCTCGGGAACCTTCGCGCTGCCGCTGGCCGAGCGCGCGGCGGTGCGGGCGGTGGAGGCCGACGCGGCGGCGCTGGCGGCGCTCGACGCCGCGTGGCGCGCGACGCCGGGCCTGCGCGCGGTGGCGGTCGAGACCCGCGATCTCAAGGCGCGCCCGCTGATGGCGGCGGAGCTGAACCGCTTCGACGCGGTGGTGTTCGACCCGCCCCGCGCGGGCGCGGCGGCGCAGGCGGCTCAGATCGCGGGCAGCGCTGTTTCCCGCGTCGCGGCGGTCAGCTGCAACCCCGCCACCTTCGCCCGCGACGCGCGGACGCTGATCGACGGCGGTTATCGGCTGGACTGGGTGCAGCCGGTGGACCAGTTCCGATGGTCGCCGCATGTGGAGCTGGTCGGCGCGTTCACGAAGGCGTGAAGGGGGCCGGGGCGCGACCGGGTCTTGCGCGCCTCAGCGCCGCCGCAGCCGGATCACCACATCGACCCGCGCGATCTCGGCGCCCTGCGGCGGCGTGGGCAGGCGGGCGAAAGCCACGCCCTCGGGCGGCGCGTCGATCAGCGCGCCGTCGTCCTCCCAGTAGAAATGCGGGTGATCCTCGGTGCGGGTGTCGAAATAGCTGCGGGCGCCGTCCACGGCGATCTCGGTGAGCAGCCCGGCTTCGGTGAAGCATTTCAGCGTGTTATAGACCGTGGCCAGCGCTACGCCCTCGCCTGCGTCGCGCGCGGCGGCGAACAGGGTTTCTGCGGTGACATGGCGATGCCGCCCGTCGCCGATCAGCAGTTCGGCCAGCGCGCGGCGCTGTCGCGTCGGGCGCAAGCCTACGCGCGCCAGCCACGCCTCAGCGCGGGCCGCCGCGTGATCCCGGGCGTCGGCCACCGACGCCCCCTCGTTGAACGAACCATCCATGACGCAAAAGATAGCGGCTCGCCGCGCCGCGCGCCAGTGCGATGGCGAGGGCGCGCGGTTCAGCGCGTCATCGGCTTCTGGCGCTCCGGCGTCGGCCCGTCGCCGCCGTCGAACAGGCGCCGCAGGATGCCCGGCGTGAGCACCGACAGCGGGTTCACCGACACGTCGGGGTCGCGCGACGGGCCGGTGAGGCGGAAGTTGAACGCGATGAACCCGCGCCCCTCGCCCCCGGTCAGCAGCCCGCCGATGATCGGCACCGCGCCGATGGCGCTGTTGATGCCGAAGGCGGGGCTGAACACGCCGCGCATGTCGAGCCGGTCGGCGTCGAGGTGGTAGTCGCCGCTGATCGAGACGCCGATGGTCGGCCCGTAGGCGACCGCCTCATCGAGCGTGATCGTGGCGCCGCTGAGCGTGAACGGCGCGCGGATGGTGTCGAAGCGCACGCCGCTGGCGCGCGCCGCGTCGATGTCGGCGCGGGCCAGCATCTGCGACAGCGCCGGATCGTTCGAGACGACGAAGCCGCTGAGCCGCGCCTCGCCGCGCAGGGACAACCCGCCGTCGCGCAGGATGTCGGCGTCAAGCTCCAGCGCGCCGCCGACGCCGTCGCGAAACAGATCCGCCGCGCGCAACAGGCCGCCGGCGTCCCCGGCGCTCAGGCGCAGCCGCTCGCCGCCCGCGTCGGCGGCGTAGTCCAGCGTCACCGCGCCCCCGGCGCGTCCGCGCAGCTGCGCCGTCACCGCGCCGTCGGCGCGGCGGCGCAACAGCCCCTCGGCGTCGGCGATGGTGAGCTGGTCGAGCACGCGCAGCCGCTCCACCGCCAGCGTCAGCGCCACCGGCGGCCCGCCGTCTTCGTCTGCGCCGCCTCCTGCGCCGGCCTCCACCCCGTCGAAAGCCCGGCTGTCGAGCAGCGGCCCGCGCGCGGCGACCGCGAAGCCTGCGCCGTCGCGCGCCACCGAGACCTGCAGATCGGCCAGGTCGCCCAGCCGCAGCCGCGACAGCTCCAGCGTCTCCAGCCCGCCCGCCGGATCCAGCCGCGCCGCGCCCGCCAGCGACAGGCCGGGCGCCTCCAGCGTCAGCCGCGACAGCGCCAGCGCGCCGTTGCGCCGCCCCGCCACCTGCGCGCGCGCCGCCGCGCCCGCAGCCTTGCGCCAGCCCAGCGGCGCCGCCGACAACGCCGCGTCGGTGAGGTCGAGATCGGCCTCGAACCGCGTCTCGCCGCCGCGCATCAGCTCGATGGTCGCCCGCGCCCCCACCGGCCCGTCGAGCCAGGGCGCCGCCTCCACCCCGAACGCGGCGCGCTGCGCCTGGGTCAGCGTGGCCGCCACGATGAACCGGCTTTGCGGCATGTCCGGCGCGGGGTCGAAGGTCTCGGTCCAGTCCAGCCGCAGCGGCGCGCCGTCCAGCGTCACGTCGCCCACCGCGCTGAGCTGATCGACGCTCGCCGCCAGCGTCAGACGCTCCGCGCGCAGCTCCCCGCCTATGCCCGGCGCGGTCATCGCCAGATCCGTCAGCGTGGCGGCGACATCGACCCCGATCTGCTCCAGCGCGAGATCCTTCAGCAGCGGCAGCGTGAGGCGCGCGCGCACCGCCGCCGCGCCGCCGACGCCGCGCGGCGCGAGGTCGAGCTTGCCGGGAAAGCCCAGCGGCGGAAAATCCAGCACCTCCAGAAACGCCGCTGTCGGCCCCGAGCCTTGCGCCTCGACCAACGAGGTCGAGAGCGGATCATTCAGGTCGGGCAGCCGGAACACCGACCCGGCGAGATCGACCACGCCGCCGCCCGGCGGGCGCACCTCGCCCGCGTCCAGCGTCAGCGCGAAGCTGCGGCTGGTCACCTCGCCCCAGCCCGACGCGGCGGTGATCGGCGGCAGCGGGCGGAAATAATGCGCCGTCGCGTCGCTGAAGGCGAAGGTGACGGCGAAATCCTCACCTTGCGGGGTGACGCGGGCGAAGGCGTCCACCCGGTCCACCACGCCCGCCGTCATGTTGTCGGCGATCCAGGTGCGCGCGCCCGGCGCGGCGCCGAGCGGCCAGAGCGCCGCCAGCGCCTCCACCCCTACCGCGCGCCCGGCCGCGGAGACCTCCGCCGTCCAGCCGTCGGCGCCCAGCGACGCGGCGCCGCGCGCGTCCAGCCGCAGCGGCCCGCGCGCCAGATGCGCCTCGGCGATCTCGATACGGAGCGGCGCCATCCGCGCGCGCAGCGTCACCGACGCGGCGTCGAAGTCGGCGGGGGCCGCGAACACGCCCGGCGGCGCCAGCGTCAGCGCGTCGAGATCGAGCTGCGCCGTCACCGTCCCGATCGCCCCTGCGGCGTCGGCGTCCACGTCGATCGTGGCGCGGCCGGACAGGGCGCCGTGATCGGTGCGCAGCGCGACGCGCCGCAGGTCATAGCGCTGCGTCAGCGGGTCGAGCGAGAAGTCCAGCAGCCCGCCCTCCAGCGCGATCTCGGCGCCCTGCGCGCGGATCACGCCCGCCGCCGCGCGCAGCACGCCGTCAAAGGCGCGCAGGCGGCCGCCCGCGTCGATCTCGACCGACGCGCCGCCCTGCATCGGCGCGTCGAGCGCCTGCAGGCCCTCCAGCGCCGGGAACTGATCCACCAGATCGCGGGTCGCGACGCCGCTGAAGTTCAGCCGCATCCGCGCGCCGCCCTCGGCGGTGCGCGCGCCTTCGGCCCGCAGATAGGTCGGCCCCAGCGCGCCGCCCGGCAGCGTGACCGACGCGGCGGCGGTCAGCGCGCCGTCGGCGCGCGTCACCCGCAGATCGGCGCGCTCCGCCCGCCAGCGCCTGCCGGAGCTGAAATCGTCATAGACCAGCCGCGCGCCGGTGAGGGTGATCTCCTCCAGCGCCTCCAGCGGCCCGGGCGCGCCTTGCGCCAGCGCGTCGAGCACGCGCGCCACGCCCTCCGGCGCGGCTTCCTGATCCGCGCCTGCCGCCGCAGGAACGTCGGCGGCGCCGTCGGATGCGCCCGGCGCCCCGGCTTCCGCAGCGGCCGCGACGCCCACGCCCAGCCGGAACCGCCCGTCGGCGTCGCGCGTCAGCCGCGCGCCGGGGCCGGTCAGCGTGATCGCCGTCGGCCTGAGCCTGCCAATGAGCAGGTCGAGCGGGCGAAAGCTCACCGTCGCCTGCGGCGCCGCGAACACGATCCGCCCCTCGGCGTCGCGCAGCCGCAGACGGATAAGGCGCACGCCGGGATGGGGGTCGAGCGCGTCGCCCAGCGTCAGTTCGGCGCCGTCCAGCGTCAGGCTGAGGCCGTCGAGCGCGGCGCCCGCCGCCGCCTCGATATGCGGCGTCAGCCCGCCAATCGCGACCGGCCCCTGCCGCAGCCGCGCCCAGGCGACCGCCGCCAGAATCAGCGCGGCGGCCAGCGTTCCGGCGGCGAGCGCGCCCGCCAGCCGGGCGGCGCGGCCCTGCGACCGCCCTCCGAACCCGCTCCCCGCCCGGCGCCATCGCCGCATCATCGCCGCTTCCCCGCTCCGCTGCGCATCCGGCGCGCTTGACGCCCGCGCAAACGCCGTATGTCTTGCGCGGCGGCGGCGCAGGATGCGCCCGCCGCCCGTTCAAGGAGCACCGCATGAGCCAGATCGACACCGGCGCCAAGGCGCCCGCCTTCGAAGCCCCCCGCGACGGCGGCGAGACCGTGCGTCTCGCCGATTTCGCAGGCCGCACGGTGGTGCTGTATTTCTACCCCAAGGACGATACGAGCGGCTGCACCACCGAGGCCATCGGTTTCAGCGAAAAGGCGGCGGAATTCGCAGCGGCTGGCGCAGTCGTGATCGGCATGTCGAAGGACAGTGTGAAAAAGCACGACAAGTTCCGCGACAAGCACGCGCTGAACGTGATCCTGATCTCAGACGAAGGCGGCGACATCTGCGAACGCTATGGCGTATGGGTCGAGAAAAGCATGTATGGCAAGACCTATTTCGGCATCGAGCGGGCGACCTTTGTGATCGACGGCGCGGGCGTGGTGACGCATGTCTGGCGCAAGGTGAAGGTGCCGGGCCACGTGGACGCGGTGCTGGCGGCGATCACGGGGTGATTCGATGCGTCACGGAATAGTCAAGCGGCGAAATTAAGGTGGCGCATTTCCGCGCAAAAAGGTTGATCCGGCGCCACAGGTCCTCTAACGACGGCGTTACCGGCCAGAAAGCCGCCAAGCGTCGCAACCCATGGAGGCCCTATCGATGCGAGAAGCGCATCACCGCTCCGCCGGACTGCTGTCGCGTCTGTTCCCTGAAAAATCGATCATCGTAAGGTCCGACTCACGGTTTCACTGCCTGCGGCTGAGCTGCCGGGGACAGGCCGCGCTCGCCGCCGCCGCCCTTGTGATCGGCGCCTGGACGATGACGGCGACCGGAATGCTGGCGCTGGAGGCGTTCGAGGACAGCGCCTCGGAGCACGAGATCGCCGCCGTCGCCGCGCACTACGACGCGCGGCTGTCAGCGGCGGCGGCGGCGCGCGACGCGGCGGCGGCGGCGCACGCCGAAGCCGAAGCCCGCGCGCAGGCCGCGCTGGCGCAGTTGCGCGAACGCCACGACGCCATGACCGCCGCCGTCGGCGCCCAGCGCGCGCTGGATGCGCAGGTTGCGACGCTTTCCGCGGCGAACGCCGCCCTGCTGGCCGAGCGCGACGCCGCGCAGACGCAGGCGCTGGCGCTGGCGCAGCGCAGCGCGGCGCTGGAGGCCGAGGCGCAGGCGATCGAGGCCGAGCGCGCCGATCTGGCCGAGACGCTGCACCGCATCGCCGGGGCGCTGAACGCGACTGTGCTGGCGCGCGACGACGCGGAGGCGACGGCGGAGCAGGTGGTCGGCGCGCTGGGCGCGCTGGAGGCCGACGTGTCGCAGCAGCGCGACCGCCAGGCGCAGTTGCTGGCCCAGATCGAGAAGGCCGCGACGCTCAGCATCGCGCCGCTGGAATCGATGCTCAAGGCGGCGGGCGTCAACATCGACAGCGTGCTTGAGCAGTTGCGCCGCGAGACCGAGGCCGCCGGCGGGCCGTTCATCCCCGCCGGTCCCGAAGACGCGCTTGAGCCTGAGGAGGAGGCGCGCGCGTCGGCGGTGATCGAGGATCTTCAAACCGTGCGCCTGCTGCGCACCGCCGCCGCGAAGATGCCGTTCGGCGCGCCGGTCGCGGGGCCGCGCTTCACCAGCCGCTTCGGCCTGCGCGCCGATCCGCTCAACCGCAGGCGCGCCCGGCACGAGGGGCTGGACATGGCGGGGCCGCGCGGCGCGGCGGTCTCGACCGCCGCCGACGGCGTGGTGAGCTTCGCGGGCGTGCAGCGCGGCTATGGCAAAGTGGTCAAGATTCGCCACGCCTTCGGCTTTGAAACCGTGTATGCTCACCTCAACGCCATCCGCGTGACTGCGGGCCAGAGGGTGGCGCGCGGCGCGCGGATCGGCGATCTGGGCAGCACCGGCCGCAGCACCGGGCCGCACCTGCATTACGAAGTTCGCGTCAACGGCAATCCCGTCAACCCCATGAAGTTCATCGAGGCCGCCTCAAATGTTCTCTAAGCCCAAGATCACCGAGCCGATCGAGCCCGCAAGGACCGAGGAGAAGCTGCCGCCTGCGGCGATGACGCCGCCGCCTGCGGCGCCCAAGCCCAAGCCCGCGCCCTCGACCATCTCCAACGACCTCACCGTGGTCGGCAACATCTCCACCACCGGCGACATGCAGGTGGACGGCAAGATCGAGGGCGACATCCGCGCCCATCTGCTGACAGTGGGCGAGGCCGCCACGATCTCGGGCGAGATCGTCGCCGACGACATCGTGATCCATGGCCACATCCGGGGCCGGGTGCGCGGGCTGAAGGTGCGGCTGACCTCGACCGCCAAGGTCGAGGGCGACATCATCCACAAGACCATCGCCATCGAGAGCGGCGCGCATTTCGAAGGCTCGGTCCAGCGCCGCGACGACCCGCTCGGCGAAACCAAGCCCCAGCCCGCGCCGGTCACAACGCCGCGCCCGCAGAAGGCCGACGCCTCCTGACATGACGCAAGCCCCCGGCGCTCACGCCGGGGGCGGTGATCGCTGACGCTCGCGGAAAGGCCCCGGCGCAAGGCCGGGGCTGCGAAGCAGGCGAAAGGCGCGGCGCCAAAACCAGCGGCGCGCCGGGATGCGCCGGATGGGCGCGCTCAGAATTCCGCGTTGGCCTCGGCGCGCGACTTGCCCGACACCTCCAGCGCCAGCGCGGCGCCCATGAAGGCGTCGAGGTCGCCGTCGAGCACGCCCGCGCTGTCGGAGGTCTCGACGCCGGTGCGCAGATCCTTCACCATCTGATAGGGTTGCAGCACATAGGAGCGGATCTGGTTGCCCCAGCCCGCGTCGCCCTTGCTGTCATGCGCGTCCTGCACAACCTGCATCCGCTTCTTCATCTCCAGATCGTAGAGCCGCGACTTGAGCGCCGCCATGCAGTTGGCGCGGTTCTGGTGCTGCGACTTCTCCGACGAGGTCACCACGATCCCGGTGGGAAAATGGGTGATGCGCACCGCCGAATCGGTGGTGTTGACGTGCTGTCCGCCGGCGCCGGAGGAGCGGTAGGTGTCGATGCGGATATCGTTCGGCGCGATGTCGATCTCGATGCTGTCGTCGATCACCGGATAGACCCAGACCGAGCTGAACGAGGTATGCCGCCGCGCCTGGCTGTCGAAGGGCGAGATGCGCACCAGCCGGTGCACGCCGCTTTCCGACTTGAGCCAGCCATAGGCGTTCGGCCCCTTGATCTGGTAGGTGACCGACTTGATGCCGGCTTCCTCGCCGGGGTTCTCCGAGATCAGCTCGACCTTGTAGCCGTGCGCCTCGGCCCAGCGCACATACATGCGCGCCAGCATCGCCGCCCAGTCGCAGCTTTCGGTGCCGCCCGCGCCCGCGTTGATCTCAAGGAAGGTGTCGGCGCCGTCGAGTTCGCCCGACAGCAGCGCCTCGATCTCCTTCTGCGCGGCGCGGGCGCGCAGGTCCTTCAGCGTCGCTTCGGCTTCCGCCACCACTTCGGCGTCGTCCTCCGCTTCGCCCAGCTCGATCAGCTCGGCCGTGTCGGCCAGCTCCCGCGCCAGCCCGCGATAGGTTTCGACCGAGTCCGACAGCGCCTGCCGCTCACGCATCAGTTTTTGCGCCTTGGCGGGGTCGTCCCAAAGGGCGGGGTCTTCGACGCGGGCGTTGAACTCCTCCAGCCGCGCCTCGGCGGTCTCCCAGCCGATGCGCTGGCGCAACAGCTCCAGCGACTTCTCGACGGCGGCGATGTCGTTCTCGGTTTCGGCGCGCACGGGACGCGATCCTCCGCTTCAGCTCATGAGCGCGCGCGGCGCACGGCCTTGCTGCATACTGGCGCGGGCGCGCGAGGTAAAGCCGGGCGCGCCGCTCAGTAAAGCCCGCCTGGCGAAGCGAACCCGCCGCCTGCGGGCGGCCTGCGCGGCGCGTCCACAGCGCCCGGCGCGCCTGCGCCCGGCTCGGGCGCGGCGCCGTCCTCCAGCGACATCGGAAAGTCGCCGCCGGTGAAATAGAACGCGCCGCCGCCGATCATGTCCGACGCCGCCACGTCATAGGGCGTGAAGCCGGGGCGGAACGCCTCGTCGATCGCGTCTCCGCCAGATGCGCCGCCTGTTGGACTGCCGCTCCAGCGGTCGATGGTGACGAACACCGTCTCGGGCGGCGCGACGAAGGCGCCGACCGGCTGTCCGGCGGTCGCCTTGCGCACGAAATCCGCCACCATCGGCGCGCAGAGCGTGCCGCCGAACGCGCTGCGGCCCATGTTGCGCGGCTGGTCGAAGCCGATATAGCAGCCGAAGGCGATTTTCGGCGTGAAGCCGAGAAACCACACATCCTTGGCGTCGTTGGTGGTGCCGGTCTTGCCCGCGACCATCGCCTCGACGCCCGCGAAGGCGCGCGCGCCGGTGCCGCGCGTGACCACGCCGCGCAGCATCGAGGTGATCTGGTAGGCGGTCACCGGGTCGATCACCTGCTCGCCGGTCGCCAGCGCGTTCGGCGCCGAGGCGGGGTCATAGGGCGACGCGCAGCCGACGCAGATCTGCGCGTCGTGGCGCCAGATGGTGGCGCCGCGCCGGTCCTGCACCCGGTCGATCAGCGTCGGCTCGATGCGCCGTCCGCCGTTGGCGAACATGGCGTAGCCCGCGACCATCCGGGAAAGCGTGGTCTCGCCCGCGCCCAGCGCATAGGACAGATGCGACGGCATCGCGTCGTAGATGTGGAACCGCCGCGCATGGTCGGCGACGCTGTCCATGCCGATCTCCTGCGCCAGCCGCACCGTCATCAGGTTGCGCGACAGCTCCAGCCCGATGCGCATCGGCGACGGGCCGTAGAACTTGCCCGACGAATTCTGCGGCTTCCACACCCCGCCGCCGGTGTCCACCACCACCGGCGCGTCGAGGATGATCGTCGCGGGCGTATAGCCCTGCTCCAGCGCGGTCGCATAGACGAAGGGCTTGAACGCCGAGCCGGGCTGACGCATCGCCTGCGTGGCGCGGTTGAACACCGAGGACTCAAAGGAAAAGCCGCCCTGCATCGCCAGAACGCGGCCGGTGCCGACCTCCATCGCCATGAAGGCGCCCTGCACTTCGGGAACCTGCCGCATCGCCCAGGCCGCGTCGCCCTGCTCGACCAGGATCACGTCGCCGGGCGCCCAGACATCCGCCGCGCCGGTCAGCGCGGGCCCCAGCCTGCCGCCGCCCAGCCGCCGCCGCGCCCAGCCCTTCACCCCGGCGTAGTCGAGCCGCACCGGCGCCTCCACGCCTTCAACGCCGATGTCGGCGCCCTTCGCGTCCACCGCCAGCACCAGCGCGGGGCGCCAGCCGGGCACGTCGCGCGGCGCGGGCGTCGCCCCCAGCGCCGCGCGCCATGCCGCCGCGTCGCCCAGGTCCACGCCGACAAGCTGCGCCACCGGGCCGCCATAGCCGCCCTGCGCGCGGTCGTAGTCGAGCAACTGCCTGCGCAGCGCCGCCGCCGCCGCATCCTGCAGCGCGGGGTCGATGGTGGCGCGCACCGTCAGACCGCCGCCCAGCACCGCCTCCTCGCCCATCCGCGCGATCAAATCGCGGCGCACCTCCTCGGTGAAGTGGTTGGGCCGGTCGGGGGCCGCGACCTGCGTCTCCACCCCGCCGTCGAACAGCGTGGCGAGCGGCTCGATCCGCGCGACAGCCAGATCGATCTCGCTGATGACGCCGTTCTCATACATCTGGCGCAGCACATAGTTGCGCCGCTCCACCGCACGGTCGCGCTGGCGCACCGGGTGCAGGTCGCTGGGCGCCTTGGGCAGCGCCGCCAGATAGGCCGCCTGCGCCAGCGTCAGATCCTCCAGCGTCGCGCCGAAATACCGCTGCGCCGCCGCCGCCACCCCATAGGCGTTCTGCCCAAGGAAGATCTCGTTGAGATAGAGCTCAAGAATGCGGTCCTTGGACAGCGCCTGCTCGATGCGAATCGACAGGATCGCCTCCTTGATCTTGCGCTCCAGCGAGCGGTCGGCGGTCAGCAGGAAGTTCTTCATCACCTGCTGGGTGATGGTCGAGGCGCCCTGCAACCGCCCGTCGCCCGAGCGCAGCGCCTGCGCGTTGGCCAGCACCGCGCGCAGCACGCCGGTCGCGTCGATGCCGGGGTGGCTGTAGAAATTCTTGTCCTCGGCGGAGATGAACGCCTGCTTCACCAGATCGGGGATTTCGTCGATGGGCGCGAAGATGCGCCGCTCACGCGCGAATTCGGCGATCAGGCGCCCCTCGCCGGAATACACCCGGCTGAGCGTGGCGGGCTGGTAGTTGGCGAGGCTGTCATAGCCGGGCAGGTCGCGGCCATACATCCACACGACAAGGCCCACCCCTGCGATCCCGGCGATGGCGGCCAGCGCCAGAAAGCTGAACAGGCCTGCGATCAGTCGTGTCATGCGTCTCCTGGACGGCGCGCCGCCCGCTCCCATCGCTGCGAATCATGCCGCACGACGCGCGCGCGGGTGGGCGACAATAGGGCGCCCGCGCGCAAATGGGCAGGCGCGGGCCGCTCACTCGGCGGCATACTGTGGCGCGGCGGCGTCATCCTGCGCCGCCAGCCACGCCTTGATCCCTGCGGCGAGCGCCTGCGCGGCGGCGGCGATGGCGGCGGGGTCGGTGAGCCGGGCGCGGTCTCCGGCGCTCGACAGGAACCCCAGTTCGATCAGCGCGGCGGGCATGTCGGGCGCGCGCAGCACCTGAAACCCGGCGGCGCGCAGCGGGCGGCCCGGCAGCAGCGGCGCCGCCGACGCCAAAGCGGTCGCCAGCGCCGCGCCCAGCCGCGCCGAGGCCGCCGCCGTCTCGCGCCGCATCCGGGGCAGCAGCGCGTGGGCGATGTCGCTCTCGACGCCCGGAAACAGCGCATCCAGCGCCAGTTCAGCGCGATTCTCCCGCGCCGCCAGCGCCGCCGCGTCGGCGTCGGAGGCCCGCGCCGACAGGGTATAGACGCTGACGCCCGCCACATCGGGCTGCGGAACCGCGTCGGCGTGCAGCGACACCAGCACCTCCGCCCCCGCCGCGCGCGCCAGCGCCACCCGCGCGCCAAGGCCGAGGAAAACGTCGGCGTCGCGGGTCAGCGCCACGCGCAGCCCGGCCCGCTCCAGCGCCGCGCGCAGCGCCTGCGCGTGGGCGAGCGTGACATCCTTCTCGATCAGCCCGCCCTGCGCGGCGCCGGGGTCGATCCCGCCGTGGCCGGGGTCGATGGCGACGATCGGCGCCCGCTGCGGCGCCGCTGGCGGCGGCGGCGCGGCCGCAGCCCCGGCGGCGAAGGCGGCGGCGTCCTGCGCCCGCAGCGTCAGCGTCAGCGCCACGCCAACTGCGCCCGGCTCAAGCGTCGCCGACGTGCGCGCAGGCCCGGCCAGATCGACCACGAGGCGCGACCGCCCCGGCGCCGCCAGCCCGAACCGCACGCCGCGCGCAAGGCCCGGCCCTGCTGCGGACAGCCCTGCGGCGGGGGGATCGGCCCGCCATTCGGTCAGCGGCAGATCGACCACCACGCGCGGCGGATCGTTCAGCGTGCTCAGCGTGAACGCGGGCGCGCGGTCGAACGTGACCGTCACCCTGTCCGCCGCGCCATCCGCCGCACCGCCCAGCGCCACGCCCAGCGCCGCGAGCGGCGCCGCGACAGCCCAAAGCGGCGCGCACGCGAGCGTCAGCGCCAGCGCGAGCCGCCGCAGGATCGGCCAGCAGGGGCGTCGCGTCGCGCGCCGGACCATCAGCCCTCCGGTCTCTATTCCTTGCATCACAGGGCTTGCTTAACGGGCGCCGCTGTTGCGCCTGCAACCTTGGCTAGAGTAACGCGGCCCCAGAAAGGCGTTGTCAACCATGCGCCGACGTGACTAATGTGCGTCGCCCAGAGGAGAAGTCCGGCGTAGCGACCGGGGTGACGGCTTCGCTGTGTGGCGACCTGATTTTTCCGGGGTATGGCGGACAGGGTCGCGCGCGTCCGAAATACGGCGTTTGCGCGCATCTTCTTCCCCGGCCGACGCGGCTCGCGTCGTGGTCTGTAACGACGGCTGGGCGCCCTGATGGCGGCGCAGCCGGATTGCGGGGATGAGATGCGGCTCGACACGGTATTGCGCACCAACGCTGCTCCGCCTTCGGGCGGCGGCGCCGCGCATCCGTCAGACCCTCACGCCCCTTTTGGAACAACCCCGGCCCGCCCGACTTCGCGTCGGCGCGCAGGCCCATCGATTTCACGGAAACATGTCGAAGAAAATGCTCATCGACGCCACTCACCCGGAAGAAACCCGGGTTGTCGTGGTGGACGGAACCAAGGTCGAGGAATTTGACTTTGAATCCAGCGCGAAGCGACAGCTTGCGGGCAACATCTATCTGGCGAAGATAACGCGGGTAGAGCCGTCCTTGCAGGCGGCGTTCGTCGAATACGGCGGCAACCGGCACGGATTTCTGGCGTTTTCGGAGATCCATCCCGATTACTACCAGATCCCCTTCGCCGACCGCGAGGCGCTGATCGCGGCGGAGGAAGCCGCGCACGCCGAGGAGGAGGCCGACGAACGCCGCCGCGCGAACGGTCGCAGCCGCAAGGCGCCGGTCGAGGACGCCGAGGCGGCGCAGGCGAGCGCGGCGCAGGCCAGCGAGCCTGTAGCGGGTGAGGCGGAGGCGCCGGAAGCCGCGCCCGCAGCCGCAACCGATGCGGACGCCGCGCCGGAAAGCGCCGCCCCGCCAGCCAAGAAGCGCGCGCGCGGCGGACGCCGCCGCAAGGACGCCGCGCCTGCGGCCGAGGCCGGGGCGCCGACCGAGGCCCCCGCCGAGGCGGCTTCCGCAGAGACGGATTCCGCAAAGACCGGCCCCTCCCCTGACGACGCGGCGGGCGCGCCTGCGCAGGATGCGTCTCAGGACGCGTCTGCGGTTGTGGCGCAGGACGCCGCGCCCGGAACGGACGACGCCGCAGGGGAAGCGAAGCCGGAAACCCAGCCTGACGCCGAGACGGGCGCCGCGCCGGAAACGCCACGCGGCCCGGCCTCGATGGCCGAGGGCGCGGGCGCCGAGTCCGCCGACACGATCTCGGAGGACTACGCCCCCGCCGAGGCCGACGACGCCGCCGACGTTCCGGAGGCGGAGACCGCCTCCAGCCACACCGGCGCGCGGCGGCGCGGACGCGGGCGGCGCAAGCGCGCGGGCGGCGGCGACGCGACCGCCGAGGCCGAGCGGGCCGCCGAGCGTCCGAGCGAGCGCATTGCGGCGGCGCGCGGCGACAGTGACGGCGACGCGCCGGAGGCGGTCGAATCGGTCGGCGCGTCCGACGCGGAGGAGGACATGCGCCCCCGCCGCGCCCCGCGCGGGCGCAGCTACAAGATTCAGGAGG
>Ga0210044_10001130_pt1 | contig 40488 bp, 33 predicted proteins | sample CryGey13umfilter_2_FD_183959 | JGI IMG/M metagenome (GOLD analysis project Ga0210044, IMG submission 183959) | Groundwater microbial communities from aquifer in Utah, USA - Crystal Geyser 4/9/14 3 um filter (SPAdes) (version 2) | ecosystem: Environmental > Aquatic > Deep subsurface >... | reverse complement strand
ACAAATATTGCTATTTCCGTCATTCCGGCGAAAGCCGGAATCCATTGAGTGGCCTTCGCGATAGTGGATAAAGGGACTCCGGCCTGCGCCGGAGTGACGAAAAAAGCGTTTTGCAGAGGCTTCTATAAATTTTTTTATCACTAAAAGTGATCCCCATAACATTTTTTCTATAAATCTTTAAAAGAAGTATATTAAAAACATTTTTAGTTTGCTTCTTAAGACAATATTATATTAATTATAACTAATATTGTAAGTGTTCTTTTTCCTAATATGGTTAAAGATTGTTGAAATTATAAAAAATCGAGAGTTAAAAATATAAAATGGGCAAAAAGCAAAAAAATCATATTCCTTTTTATGAAGAAGAGAAACTGGCTCTTTTTATTGATGGATCTAATCTTTATGCCTCTGCCCGGGCGCTGGGCTTTGATATTGATTATAAACTCTTACTTCAGTGGGCAGCATCAAAAGGACGGCTTGTCAGGGCATTTTATTATACAGCCCTGATCGAGGATCAGGAATATTCACCGATCCGTCCGCTGGTGGACTGGCTGGACTATAATGGCTATACGATGGTAACCAAACCGACAAAAGAATTTGTTGATGCGCAGGGTCGTCGTAAAATAAAAGGAAATATGGATATAGAGCTTGCCATTGATATGATGGAACTGGCGGAACATGTTGACCATATCATGCTATTTTCCGGCGACGGGGATTTTCGTAAACTGGTTGAGGCTGTTCAGCGTAAAGGCGTACGTGTCACCGTTGTCAGTACAGTAAAATCATCGCCTCCGATGGTGGCGGATGAATTACGCCGTCAGGCAGATCATTTTCTGGAACTGGAATATTTTGCCGGAGAAATTCTTCGTGAAAATGCAGATCACGTGCAAAATTCTGACTCTGATTATGAGGATTTCCAGCCTGAAATTGTAAATGCATAAATGTCACATCAGACGGTCTACAATTTAATGATATGGATTTTTTCTATAGAATGAATTAATTATATAGAATGGATTTTCCCTCTGAAAATTGTCCTTTGTGCCCTCGACTGGCAAATTTTCGTGAACAGAACCGTAAGGCTTTTCCCGGAAAATTTAATGCGCCTGTGCCGTCTTTCGGATCCGGAGATGCTGAATTTCTGATTGTCGGACTTGCGCCCGGTTTGCGGGGGGCCAATTTTTCCGGCAGACCCTTTACCGGTGATTATGCGGGCGATTTACTCTATGCCACGCTTTTAAAATATGGTTTTGCGCAAGGTGTTTATGACGCCCGAAACGATGATGGTTTCAGTCTTGTAAATTGCCGTATTACCAATGCTGTACGATGCGTACCCCCGGAAAATAAACCGGTTATGACAGAAATAAGACAATGCCAGAATTTTCTGGAAAATGAACTGCGTTTTCTTCCTAATCTCAAGATTATTCTGGCGCTGGGGAAAATCGCTTATGATTCCGTTCTACGCGCTCACCATCAAAAAATATCGGATTTTAAATTCAGGCACGGCGGGATCAATAATTTGCAGAATGGTACAATATTGGTCGCAAGTTATCATTGCTCGCGATATAATACCAACACAGGCCGTTTAACAGAATCCATGTTCCATGATGTTTTTGATTTTATCCGCTCTAAAATCAGGCTGTAATTCCGGTTTCTTTGTTCTTTTTTGTGGTTTAAAAGAAAAAGTATGACAAACAAATCTTTAAAAAAACTCAGGATTGGAACACGCGGCTCGAAACTTGCGCTGGTGCAGGTTGATATGGTCTCGGCCCTGCTGAGGCAGCATAGACCCGATCTTCACATTGAAATTATTAAAATCCTGACATCCGGTGACTGGAAACCCGCAGATGGCGAAACGCGTCTTTCAGAAACAGAAGGTGGCAAGGGACAGTTTTCAAAGGAAATCGAGCAGGCGCTACTGGATGGAGACATTGACTGCGGTGTCCATTCGATGAAAGATATGGAATCTTTCTTACCCGAGGGACTGGCGCTGGATCATATGTTGCCCCGTGAAGATGCGCGGGATGCTTTTCTTTCCAATGCATACAGGAATATCAGGGACATGCCGTCCGGTGCTGTAATCGGGACATCAAGTGTCCGGCGACAGGCTGTTATACTGGAAAAACGCCCTGATCTTGTGCTTGTTCCCTTGCGCGGGAATGTTCCTACGCGCATCGAAAAATTACGATCCGGAAAAGTTGATGCTACTTTACTGGCTTTGGCCGGGCTCAGGCGTTTGGGGCTGGAACATGAAATAGCCTCGATTATCGAGATCGAGGATATGCTCCCTGCGGCGGGACAGGGCGCGGTAGGGATCCAGACACGAACCGGTGATCTGGAAACGCGGCATTTATTAAACCGGATTCATTGTGTCACTACGGGTTTGTGTGTGAAGGCCGAGCGCGCCGCACTGGCGGTTCTTGACGGATCCTGTCATACGCCTATCGGCGCTTATGCGACACTGGCCGATGATAGAATGCACTTGCGTGTGATTGTGTATTCTCCGGACGGAAAACAGAAATACGAAGAATCCGCCACAAGGGATGTAAGGAATCCAGAACAGGCCGAAAATTTGGGTCATAAAATTGGCCGTGTTTTAAAAAAGCGTGTTGACCCTGAAATCATCCGCTGAATGAGTGACTTTTTACGATATGTCCTGATTACGCGGCCTTATGAAGAATCGCAGGACATTGCGCAGGAAGTCGCAATGCAGGGATTTTTACCACTCATTGCGCCGGTACTGGAAATTGTCCCTGTCCCTTTTGTCTTGCCGGATGACTGTCAAAGGCTGGTTTTCACCAGTGCCAATGCCGTGCGTATGGCCGCCGCGTCACTTCAAAGCCGCCAGCAAATGCTTTACTGTGTAGGATCCCATACGGCACAAATAGCCCGGGCATGTGGCTGGAAAACGATCAAAAAAGCGGAGGGTAATATGGCCGCCCTGAATAGATTGCTGGCGTCTGAAAAACCGGAGTCCGGTGCTTCTTTTGTCCATTTATCCGGCGCGGATATTGCAGCGCCTGTCAAGATTGCAGGAAAGCACGTGAGAAGGATTGTTGTTTATAAAGCCATATCTTCCGAAAAACTGGATGAGGCTGTCTGGCATATACTGGAAACCGGAAAGATGTATGCAGCCCTGTTTTTTTCGTCACGCTCCGCCGCCGCGTTTGTGACACTGGCAGAGCGCAGAGGCTGTACGCATACAGTGATGGCAACAAAAGCCTTGTGTCTTGCAGATTCAATGGTAAAGTCTATCTCAGGGCTGCCGTGGAGAAGCGTACAGGTTGCAGAAACCCCCGACCGCAAATCCCTGCTAGCGCTCTTGTAATACCAATTTGCAATCATTAAATGATTACAAATTGGAGGGTTGCGACTGCAATCCCGCGCGAGAGCGCGAAGCCTGCGTGGCGTTTGAACGCTTTTGCCATCGAATGATGGCAAAACGGTATAATATAGAGAATGATAGAATACAGGATGGATTTATGACCGATAAACACGGACAGGCGCAGGGTTCTATAGAAAATGCAGAAGAAATTATTGAACGCTTCGGCGGTATTCGTCCGATGGCGAATAAAATGAAAGTTCCTGTGACAACGATACAGGGCTGGAAAAAACGTAATATAATACCCGGAAACAGACGGGCGCAGATTCTTGAGGCCGCAAAGAAAAATCATGTCAGCCTGTCCGGGCTGGTGGAAAATAATGCCGTGAATGAAAATACAGCAGCGGCTCCCGATAAAAAACAATCTGTGGCAGGAGAACATAATGCTTTCTCGCAAGATGGGGATCGTGTTGCCATCGCAAAAAAACTGGATGATGCGGCGACAAAAGAGGCTGCTTTTTATAATCAGGATATGCTGAGGGATATGGAGCGCGCCCAGTCTGTAAACTTTAATAAAAGCATGTGGTTCACAGTCGGTTTTGTGACTTTTGTTGTGCTTTTATCCGTCTTGCTTTTATGGCCCGAAAAAAAGCAGCTTGACCGTAACAGCCATAATATTGCGCAGTTACAGGAAGATATGTCCGGCGTTCAGAAAAAACAGTCCTTTTTGAGCAATCTTGTTCCCGGGGATCTTGACCAGCGCGTTGCCAGGCTTCAGGAGCAGGCCAGAACAATAGAGCAGACGGTTACAGCTCTGGGCTCGCAGGTTGATGTGATTGCCAGAGAGACTCTGGAGCCGGATCAGTCTATGGCAACGAGAATCCGGACTCTGGAAGACCATGCAACAAAACTGGGCGCGCCGGTTCAGCTCGTCGATATGCTTCGCAGGGTTGCGATTATGCAGGAATCGCTTGAAGGGCAGTCACAGCTCTCCGGAGGGATTGTAAAACTGAATGCCCTGTTGCAGGGCATGCAACAGGATGGTGAAAATGAAGAAACAATTGAAATGGCATTGATGCAGGCGCAACAGGAGGATTCTTCTCTCGGGCAGGCTTTGCAGGGTGTTGCGCCGCAGGATATGAAGGCCGCTGTCATGTTACTCGGACTGACGCAGTTTCGTCATTCTTTGAATCGCAGCGCGCCCTTTGAAGAAGATCTTGTTCTCATGCAAAATCTGCCGGGTATGGATGATCCGGAACTGCAATCCGCTATTTCAAAGCTTGCACCGAAAGCGGCAAGCGGTCTGCTGACCCCGGAAGGTTTGAAAAATGAATTTAAAGGGCTTGCCGGAGATATTGTTGTGTCTTCTCTTAAAGGCGAGGATATTGCGATTAAGGAGAAAGCCAGAGCGCGGTTCAATGAATTACTTTCGGTTGAGAAAGAGGGTGAGTTATTAACCGGAACGGAAACACAGATAAAAGTCGCCCGGGCGCAAAAATTACTGGATGAAGGAAATATTCAGGGTGCTATCATCGAATTACAGGGGCTTGAAGGCGAGGCTGCACAGACAGCGCAGCCCTTTATAGAGAATGCACAATTCACCATGCTTGCAGAGAAATTGCAGGGTATGTTTGCTGACCGTGTTATAATGAATATCGGGCAATCTGCCTCAACAGGCAGTGTTGGTACAAGCCAGCTTATCGGCGAAATTAAAAAGCTTGCTCCTCACAGACGGATTTTTAAAGATGAAGAATCCGGCCTGATTATACTGGAACCCGTAACCGGACTTTCTCCTTAGGGCTCTTCAACCATTGAAGTTGACGGGAAACAGGGCGCGAGGAATGATGCGCGCTCTATATATCAAGCAGAAGCCTTTGAGGATCTTCAAGTGCTTCCTTGATACGGACGAGAAACGTCACAGCATCACGCCCGTCAATAACGCGGTGGTCATAGCTCAGCGCCAGATACATCATAGGTCTGGCAGCAATAGAACCATCCGGCATGACCATGGGGCGCTGCTGGATTTTATGCATTCCGAGAATACCGGACTGCGGCGCATTTAAAATCGGGGTCGAGACCAGCGATCCGAAAACACCCCCGTTGGTAATGGTAAATGTACCGCCTGTCATGTCTTCCAGTTCGATTTTACCATCCCGCGCTTTAACGCCCATTTCCATGATATCTTTTTCAATTTGCGCCATAGATTTGGTATCACAGTCGCGAATGACCGGAACCACCAGCCCCTGCGGGGTGCTGACCGCCATGCCGATATCATAATAATTCTTATAAATAATATCATCGCCATCAATTTCCGCGTTTACAGCCGGAATCTCTTTCAGGGCGTTAATGGCCGCCTTTGTAAAAAAAGACATAAAACCGAGCTTGACCCCGTGCTTTTTCTCAAACACATCCTTGTAGGCATTGCGTAAATCCATAATAGCGCCCATATCAACTTCGTTAAAAGTTGTTAAAATAGCGGCTGTATTCTGTGCTTCTTTCAAACGCTGGGCAATTCGCTGCCGCAGCCTTGTCATGCGGACGCGCTGCTCTCTTTCTTCTGTGGCTCGCGGTTCTTCTTTCTGTTCCCTGATCGGATGGGTGGAAACGGCCTCTGTCGGAGGACTCTCTGCATATTTTCCGTGCTGTTCTATAAAATTCTGGATATCTTCCTTGATTAAACGCCCTTCTTTTCCCGTTCCTTTAATTTTAGACGGATCAATATTATGCTCTTCAACCATTTTACGAACCGCAGGAGATAATTTTTCTTCAGCGCCGGAAGTTTTTTCTTCTTTTTCAGGCTCCTGCCTCTTCAAAGGTTTTTCTTCGCTTTTAATCTGCTTTTGTCCGGAATCATTCGCGGCACCAATTTCCCCCAAAATAGCGCCAACACCAACATTCGTTCCTTCTGCGGCGATAATTTTGCTGATAACACCAGCTTTCGGCGCATTCACTTCCAGCGTCACCTTGTCGGTTTCAAGCTCTACAATCGGCTCATCCATAGCGACTGTATCGCCTTCTTTTTTCAGCCATTGCGCCACTGTTGCCTCAGAAACAGATTCGCCCAGCACAGGAACTTTGATTTCGGTTTTTGTCATTGCAAACTACTCTTTCATTTTTAAAAATCTGTATTCCTAATCTGGCGCGAACATAGTCCGGCGTCAACGATTTTAAAATAGATAAAAATATCGGGGCTTTTAAAGTTTTGCTAATTTATATAGTATAGGATGACTAATAGGCTTTCACAATGTCTCTGTTATTTTAAATTTCTATTGCAGGAGCAAGGAACACACCATGAGTAATTTTATAAAGAATATGAAAATATCAAGAGCAATCCTGACGGTCGCGCTTGTGCCGATTGTTGTCGCTATCGCTTTTTCCGGAATGATGGTTTTACAAGAGATGCAAAAAGTGCAAAGCCTGAAGCAGCTTGAAACACTGACAACGCTCTCGATCAAAATGAGTTCCCTTGTTCATGAACAACAAAGGGAACGGGGCGCAATGGCTATTTTTGTGGGCAGTAACGGTGCAAAATTCAAGTCGGAAATGAATGCACAAAGAAAAGAAACCGACATAAAACGCTCTGAATTGCAAACCTTCCTTACCAATTTTAAGGCGGATAGTTTTGGTCAGGAATTTAGCGGAAAACTGAATGAAGTTCTGGCTGATCTCGCGCAAATAGATGGAATCCGCTCTCGAATTGATTCTCTTTCTATCTCCACGGCTGATTCGATTGCCTATTATACAAATCTTAATGCGAAAAACCTTGATACAATCGGATTTATGGCAACACTCAGCTCGAATGCACAGATTGTTTCCAGTATTGTTGGCTACACGAACTTTCTGCTCGCAAAAGAACGTTCCGGTGTAGAACGCGCTGTCGCTGCCGGGGAATTTGCAACCGGTCGGTTCACTCCCCAGAATCTGGATCGTTTCAAATCGCTGATCGTGGAACAAAATACCTATAACAAAATATTTTTAACATATTCGATGCCTTCGCAACGGAGCGCTTTTAATGAAGTCATGAATAGCACCTCCGCAAAGGAAGTGCAGACAATGCGTGATATCGCCATCGCCAGCGGCATGGCAACAGATGTGGGTCCGTCACAGGGATTAGGTGTTAATGCTGAAGACTGGTATAAATCCATTACGGCAAAAATTAATGGTCTGAAAACAGTTGAGGATGTTCTAAGTCATGATCTGGAAGTGCAGACAGCATCGATTAAAGAGGTCGCAACCATAAAACAGTGGATTGCCCTTTCGATTGCGACCTTGTCAATTCTTCTTACAATTGCCCTGTCCGCTATTATTATCCGTACCGTTAATGTCTCTTTTGGTGAAACTGTCACGGCGATGACCGGTCTGGCAGAAGGTAATCTGGAAACAGTACTGCCGCCAGAAACAAAAAATGAAATTGGCGATATGATTAAAGCCCTGCACGTCTTTCAGGCAAACGGTCTTGAAAACCGCCGTCTTGCCGAGGCACAGGAAAAAGAAAATCAGGAAAAACTCAAACGTGCCGAACGTGTGGAAGAGCTGGTTAATGGTTTCGACCAGAAAGCCAACGAGCTTCTGGAAGGGCTGGCAGCCGCAGCAACAGAAATGGAAGCCACGTCCCAGTCTATGAGCTCGATTGCCGAGGAAACAACGCAACAGGCTTCATCGGTGGCCGCCGCAGCCATGCAGGCCGGCGCGAATGTCAACAATGTGGCCTCTGCGACGGAGGAACTGACCGCCTCTATCCAGAACATTGCTTCGCAGATCGACCAGTCTTCCAAAAATACGAAAGCAGCTTCGATCTCTGTGGGTCAGACAAAAGAAACCATGACCAGACTAGCGGCCTCGGCCGAGAAAATCGGTGATGTTGTCCGTTTGATTACCGATATTGCAGAGCAAACGAACCTTCTTGCCCTGAATGCGACCATCGAAGCCGCCCGTGCGGGTGAAGCCGGAAAAGGCTTTGCTGTTGTGGCAACGGAAGTCAAGTCTCTGGCCAGTGAAACACAAAAAGCGACAGACGAGATTGCCACGGTGATCCAGAGCGTTCAAAGCCAGACACGCGAGGCGGTGGATGCCATCGAAAAGGTCAATCAGGTCATTGCGGAACTCACACAGACATCTTCCGCAATTGCTGCTTCAATGGACGAGCAGACCAGCGCAACACACGAAATCTCGCGCAATGTTCAGGAAGCATCGACGGGCACGACAGAAGTGACGCAAAATATTACCGGTGTGAGTGATGCCGCCGGTGAATCTGGCCGTGCCGCCGGTGAGGTTCTTGATGTTGCAAAGCAGCTTGCCGAACGCTCGCAGTCTATGAAATCAGAAGTGGAGACGTTCCTTCGTGAAATCCGCGCAGCCTGAAAAACGACCCTAAATAATAAAAATGAGCCGGATATTGCATATGTCCGGCTCATTTTTTGCATCAATTTTTATTTCCTATCTTTAGAGACCGGAAAAAGAGAGCATTTACATCTTTTCTTTGTAGAATATGTTCTATATCAATAGAAACATGAAATATCCGTTTTTTATAATTCTCTTTTTTATATTTTGCAGCCCGGCTTTCGCCGCTGCGCCATCCTATCCTCCTGCCGTGGCACAGGCCGAGAAATATATCAACAATATCAAAACAGCACAGGCGCGCTTTTTACAAACAGCACAGGATGGCACGCAGGCTATCGGTACTTTTTATCTGGATCGTCCCGGAAAATTGCGCTTTGAATATGATGATCCTATTGAGGATTTTATCGTCGCTGACGGGTTTTTAATCTATTTTTATGATGCTGGTCTGGGAGAGCAGAGCAATTCTCCTATTGGTTTGACGTTGGCCGATTTTATTTTGCGTCCTGACTTGCGGTTTGAGGGGAAACTGACGATCACCGATATCACGCGCAGTGGTGGCCTGCTCCAGATCACACTTGTTCAAACCGATGATCCCGAGGCGGGAGCAATTACACTTGGTTTTGAGGAGAATCCCATGGTTCTTAAAAAATGGCGAATTACCGATTCAATGAATAATATAACCGAGATTGAGCTTTTTCAATTACAGACAGGTATCAAACTTGATGATCGTTTGTTTGTTTATATAGATCCCAAACGATTTCAGGGGAATCGTTATCATTATAATGACTAGAGACTCATGACTCTTTTCCCGAAAAAAACCAACACTGATAAAAGATTTTATACAGCCACAATTACGGATATTCTTGCTGTCCATGAAGACATCAGAATTCTAGTTCTGCGTCCGGACACCCCTTTTACATGGCAAGCAGGACAATATATCAATATAAGCGTTGGCGGCCTTCCGGCACGGCCTTATTCTATTGCCAGCGCCCCGGGACATTCACTGGAAATTCATATTAAACGGGGTAAAGGCAATGCCAGCGCCTATGTCATGGACCGAATACAGAAAAATGAAACTGTTCTTTTTTCAGAACCTGAAGGGCGGAGTGTTTTTAATGAAACGATTAATGGCCCCGTTCTGGCACTGGCCGGCGGATTGGGAATTGCGCCGATCAAAGCGATTGCAGAACAGGCCTTTCGGACAGGATTTTCCCATCCTTTTACGCTGTACTGGAGTGCCACCAGCGAAAGCGAACATTATATAGATGAGAATTTTAAAATGCTGGCAAGGGAACATGATAATTTTAAGTTTGTTCCTTTGACGGGACGTGTGATGTCCGCCATTATTGAAAAAGACATTCCCCATTTAAAGGACTGGCGCGTGTATCTTTCCGGCTCTCCTGCTATGATGGCTGCTCTTGTGCCTGTCTTACTGGCAAAAGGGGCGGATCTGGAAAATATAAGCTATGATCGGCATCCTGAAGCGGAGATTCCGGCATCATGAGAGAAGGACCATTTGACAGTCTGATTAAAGCGCTGGCGCGTTTGCCGGGATTAGGGCCCCGTTCGGCACGGCGCATAGCGCTGCATCTTCTTACCAATAAGGATAAAGCGATGGAGCCTCTTATGCTGGCTCTGGCGCAGACTGCTGAAAATACACAGATTTGCGCAATATGTGGCAATCTTGATCTCTCCAGCCCCTGCCGTATCTGTCAGGATACAAAGCGGGCGCAGTCTGTCTTGTGTGTGGTATCCAGTATTGCCGATCTCTGGGCGATTGAACGTACAGGCGCGTACAGGGATCAGTATCATATTCTCGGCGGTGTTCTTTCGGCGCTTGATGGCAAAGGCCCTGAAGATCTGAATATTAATACCCTGCTGGAGCGAATCCGGAAAAATCCGCCTGGCGAAATTATTCTGGCCTTGAGCGCTACCGTGGACGGACAGGCGACCGCGCATTACCTGACCGATAGAATCGAGGCCATAGCCCCCCTTAAGATCACCCGTCTTGCGCATGGCGTCCCCATCGGGGGGGAGCTTGATTATCTTGATGATGGTACAATTACCACAGCCCTCAAATCCCGCGCAGCGCAGCGCAGCCTCTAACCCGCCTCCGGGATATAAAATTTATTGAACAGTCTGTGCGTGCTTTTTAAGTATCCGGGCGCAGGATTCATAAATTAAGATAGAAGGTGGTTTTTGTCACATGATATATCTTGTTTTTGTCTTGCGGTTGTGGCGATAGTTACCGTTATAATGAAGGAGAAAAGATGTGCCGAAGCTGCTAACAAAAACACTTGGTTTTAGTGAGTCGCCGACCCTGCTGGGGAACCAGCGTGTCACAGAGCGCCGCGCCAGAGGGGAAACTGTTTATCATATGGGCTTTGGAGAATCGCCTTTTCCTGTGCCGCCCCGCCTGCAAAAAGCGCTGGCTGCTCAGGTACAGCAGAAAAAATATTTAAATACGGCAGGTCTTGCGGCGCTAAGGCAGTCGATCCTTCAATATTATGCACCGCGTTACGGGATTGATCCGGCAGATTATGATGTCATCATCTCTCCCGGCAGCAAACTTTTGATATTTGCCGTGCAGATGGCCTATGAAGGGGATCTGGTAATGGTTGTGCCAAGCTGGGTTTCCTATGTTCCGCAGGCACAGCTTCTGGGACAGAAAGCAATTAAAGTGCCGGCGGTTCTGGATGATAATGGCTATCATCTGGATGCCGGATTGTTGCGCAAAGCTATACATGATGCCAGAGTGCAGGGGCTTAATCCGTCCAAGATTATTTTAAATACGCCTAATAATCCGGCAGGACTGTGTATCCCTGAGGCGGAGCTGGTAGAAATTGCCAAAGTATGCGCAGCGGAGGATATTGTTATCATAGCCGATGATATTTATGCGCAGGTCTGTTTCAAGGGTGCACATTATAGCATCGCGCAATATGCACCTGCGCATACGGTAATATCCAGCGCCGTATCCAAGCATTTGTCTCTGGGTGGCTGGCGGCTGGGCTTTGGTCTCGTGCCCAAAGCCATGGAAGGGCTGTTTGAATCCTTGTGCCAGATTGCCAGTGAAACATGGTCGGCTGTGGCCTCACCGATTCAGTATGCGGCATTGGAAGCTTTCGCCGGGCATGAGGATATTGAGAATCATATCAGGGATTGTACAGTGATTCATGAATTTATGAATAATTATATGGCGCAAAGGTTAAAGTGTATGGGGGTTATATGCCCGGTACCGCAAGGCGCTTTTTATGTCTATCCTGATTTTGCGCCTTTTAAAGAAGGTTGCGCCCGGCTGGGCATTCACACATCTGATAATCTTTTTATGTATCTGTTCGAGAATTATAATATCGCAAGTCTGCCGGGTATATGTTTCGGAGAGGCGCCGGAGCGTCTGACACTGCGTCTTTCCGGTTGTGATTATGATGGCGGAGAAGTATTAAATGCCTATCGTGCGGGGAGAGCTTTGCAGGAGGAATTTATCACTGAATATGCCCCTCATATCAAAGCCGGATGTGATTCTCTGGACAGATTTATCGGGACAATCCGCACGTAATACCAATTCTCTTTGAAAGAGAATTGGTATTACAGATAAAAAAATGGCATTAATCAATTTTTTTGATTTCGAATATCCACACCCAGAACGCGGAACAGGATAGCGATTTGTGTGGCGTAATTTGTACGCTCGCGTGCCAGAGCCTGTTCGGCGCTGGCCAGAACGCGCTGCGCATCAACAACATCAAGGAAACTGATCAGTCCCTGCTGATAAAGCGTTTCAGCCTGTGAGAAGCTACGCTGGCTGGAACTGACGGCCTTTTCAAGTGATGTCTGACGATGCCGGGAAGACTGGATAGCCGCGAGCGATGTCTCCACTTCCTCACTGGCTTCGCGCAGTGTTTGCTCATAATCGGCCAGTGCTTCTTCGGCCTGGGCTTGTGCAATCTTGAAATTAGCGTCACGCACGCCGCCATTCGTCAGCACCTGTTCAATCAGGGCGGCAAGAGAACCAATTAGGACTTCGCTGACAGGTATGCTGCTTACGCCGGTTGCACCGATGCTTAAAGTTCCGCTGAGCCGGAAAGCCGGATAATAATCGGCTTTGGCCACACCGATATTGGCAATCGCCTGTTTCAGTCTGGCTTCGGATTGCCGTACATCAGGACGTGTAGACAACACGTCGAGCGGGATAAGCTGAGGGATTGGGCTGTTATAGGCAGGCGTTTCTTTTTGTTCCTTTAACGTCTTCTCATAGGCACCGGGAAACGCGCCGTTTAAACCAGAAAGACGGTTGCGGGAATTGAGCAGGTCTTCCTCCAGCGGCGGGATATCGGCACGTAAGTTCTCAACGGATGTTTCGGCACGGCGCAAATCAAGTTCCGGCGAGAGACCTGATTCAAAGCGGCTTTTAACAATCGAAAGTGTTTTTTCCTGCAGGACGATGGATTCACGCAGGAGTTCCAGTTGTCGCTGGTTGCCGCGCAAACGTAGATATTCACTGGCGATATCGGAGCTTATGCGAAGCACAATGCTGCGAAGCTCGGCTTGCGTGGCTTCCAATCCGGCACGGGCGGCTTCGATCTCCCGGCGTGTGCGACCAAAAATATCGACAGGCAGAGCTATATTCAGGCCAGTCCCAACGCTTCTTGTTGTTGTGGCTTCCCGATCTTCGTTCAATTCCTGACGTTCCTGAATGTCGCTGTCTATATCGACATCGGCGCTGAGGTTATCGCCCGCTCCGGCCAGTTTTACACGTGCCTGTGCTTGTTTCACGCGGGCAGTGGCGGCGACAATCTCGAAATTATTCTCAAGCCCGGTTTCCACCAGAGTGTTGAGGGTGTCATCGTCAAACCCCGTCCACCAGTCAGCGGCGAGGGGCTGCTCTTCCCTCCCTTCGTTCAACGCTTGCAACACATCCTGCGAGACGAACTCTGGCGGGGCATTAATATCCGGCGCGTCATAATCCGGCCCAACCGTGCAGGCAGAGAACAATAAACAAACCATCGCCGTCATTGCGAGCGAATGAAATGAGCGAAGCAATCCAGTCCGCCTTTCTGGATTGCCGCGTCGCTGCCGCTCCTCGCAATGACGTTTGAAACTAAATTTCATACTGTCTTTCTTTCCTCATATGTCATCATATTTCCGCCGCCTCCCGCTCTGCATTGCGGAGCTGCTTTTCCAGTTTTTGTCCGGCATGGGCGCGGGGTTTGATATACGGGGCGATCAGGGAATAACCGAGCGGGGCGAAATACAGTGTAAACAGTGTGGATAAACCTAACCCACCAAAAATGACCCCGCCAATGGCTGCACGTGCCTCCGATCCCGGCCCTTCACCGAGCACCAGCGGCAAGGCGCCTAAAACGGTGGAGAGCACAGTCATAATCACCGGACGCAGACGGACTTTCACGCCCTCCATAATCGCATCAGGGACATCCAGACCCTCATCACGTTTTTGATCCATGAACTCGATTAATAAAATTGCGTTTTTGGTCATCAGCCCGATCAACATTACAAGCCCGATCTGGCTATAAAGATTAAGCGATTGCCCTGTCAGCAGCAGCACAAACACAGCCGCCGCCAGACCGAACGGTACGGTAAAGATCACGATCACCGCACTGCCAAAACTTTCAAACTGCGCGGCCAGTACGAGGAAAACCACAAGCAGGGCAATCAGGAAAGTGAGCGCAACTTCGTAATTTGTTTCCTGCAATGTCGCTGCTTCTCCTAAAAATAAAAGGCTGTGCCCGGACGGTAGTGCCTCGTTCGCCACTTCGCGGACACGTGCCATCGTATCACCCAGAGCTGTGCCCGGCTTAATGCCGATATCAAGTTTGATGGCGCGGCGCTGCCCGAGACGATCAAGCTCGGCGGAGACACCGCGTTCTTCTATCGTGATCAGGGCACTTAAAGGCACAAGTTTGTCATTGGTATTGGTTACAAAAATATTAAGCAGGTCACCAGCATCATCAATCACACCCTGCGCAGGACCCATCATGACCGGAACGGCCTGGTCGTCGACACTGAGGTCAATGACATCGTAACGATCGACCATCACACGCAGCATCCGGGAAATTCGATCCATCGGCACATTCAGGTCATTGGCCTTTTCCCGATCTATATTAAACAGCATTTCTGGCTGGGATGTATCAAACTGGATGCGCACATCATCGATTTCGGGCACGCGGTCTAAAAGCGCATCGGCCAGCAGGTCGGCGGCCTCTGCTATATCTTCATAATTACTACCTTGTACGGCCAGCTCCAGTCCGGCTCCGCCGCCCCCGCCGCCAAAGCCGCCGCCTTGGGAAATGCGCACCTGCGCGCCGGGCATATCGGCAACCACCGCGTTAATCTCCGCCGCCAGATCCTGCTCGCTGATCTCGCGGGTTTTCCAGTCTTTTAATGTACCGATTATATAGGCGCGGTTTTTGTCCCAGCGCCCGACAACCGAGTAAATATCGGTAATCACGCCTTGTTCTTTATAGGGTTGCAAAACGGCCTCGACCTTGCGCGCTTGTTCGTCGGAATAAGCGAGCGAGGCGCCGTCCGGCCCGGTCAGGAAAATTCTTAGCGCACCGCGATCCTCGCGCGGCATGAGTTCCTGATTGAGCATAAAGAACCCGCCTATGCCGCCTGCGGCAATCAGTACGGCAGCGGCAACAGCCAGCAAGGGCAGCGCCATAAGCGTTTTAAGGCTTGAGAAATACCACCCGGCCAGAGTTTTTCCTATACCGTCCAGAAAGTCCCTGATTTTCAGGATATAAGGATTTGTATCAGATAAATGCGGCAGGCGCGAGGCCATCATCGGGCAAAGCGTCACGGCGACAAACGAACTGATGATCACGGCAATCGCCAGCACCAGCCCGAACTCGCGGAATAGCCGTCCCGTTTCACCGGGCAAAAAAGCAATAGGGAAGAAAACGGATACAAGGGTAATTGTGGTGGCGATGACGGCAAAAAAAACCTGCCGCGTGCCCAGAACGGCGGCAGCCATTTTCTCTTTGCCCTCACTGCGCAGGCGCTGGATATTTTCCAGCACAACAATCGCATCATCAACAATCAGCCCGGTAGCCAGCACCAGCGCCAGCAGCGTCAGCAGATTGATCGAAAACCCGAAAGCCCAGATCGCCGCCAATGTCCCGATCAGCGAAATCGGCATGGTCACGGCGGGGATTAGAACGGCTCGCCATTGCCCAAGAAATACTGCGATGACGATCAGCACAATGGCCATGGCGAAACAGAGGGTAAAAACGACCTCCATCAATGCGCCCTTGATATATTCGGCGTCATCGGATGTGATGACGATGGTGAAATCGCGGGCGCGCTCGTTGATTAGAGCAACGCGCTTTTTGACCTCGTTGGAAATTTCAATGGTGTTTGAACCGGCCTGCCGGACGATACCCAGACCGACCACCATACGCCCATTCAAAAGCGAATAGGATTCTGCTTCCAGTGGCGCATAGAAAACACTGGCGATGTCCTCGATACGGATATTATCGCGCACATGCAGTCGTTCAATCTCCTGCGGGTCAATAACAGAGGCATAGGCCCGGATAATCAAATCCTGGCCTTCGGATTTATAACTGCCTGCCGGAACGTCAAAATGAATATTGCGCAGAGCATCCACAAGATCTGTGATGGGAATACGGTAGGCGGCCAGCTTTGCCGGGTCAACCAAAACTCTTAAAACACGCGGCTGATCGCCGCTTAAGGGCACATCGGCCACGCCGTCAATAGACAATAATTCCGGCGCGACATCTTTTTCAATCCGTTCGGCCAGCTCGTATTTTGACAGCGTATCGCTGTAGGCAGATAACTGGATGATATCCTGCGCATCATCATCGGCCTTGATAACAAGCACCTGATCGACATCATCGGGCAATTGCCGTTCTGCACGGCTGACAGCTTCACGCACATCACTGGCTGCCATATTCAGATCAACGCCGGGGCGGAACTCCGCCCGCATGCGCATGCTGTTTTCTTCACTGGAGGATTCAATACTGCGCAGACCGGACACACGGGCGACCGCATTTTCAAGAATACTGGTGACTTCAACGTCCATGGTTTGCGGCGAAGCGCCCTCATACGTTGCGCGGACACTCACGATCGGGCGGTCAATATTGGGAAGCTCCCGCACATCCACGCCCATAAAAGCCGCCAGTCCGGCGAGCATAATCAAAAAATTCACCACCGCGATCAGGATCGGGCGGCGCACACCAAGGGCTGTCAAACTGTTGCCTAAATCTTTCATTCCTCTGCTGATCCCACCACTTCGACCTTTTGCCCCGGACGCAGGCGCTGCAGCCCTTCAATCACAACGGAATCACTATCCTTGATGTTACCCTCAAGAAGAACGCGTCCAGCCTTGCGAGAAACAACTTTAGCAGGTGTTTTCTCGGCAACGCCGTCATGGATCAGCCATATATAAGAGCCATCGCGTCCCCATTGCACGGAAATTTCCGGCACGGTGGCATAGTCCTTACCCGGAATATCCCAGCGCATTTCAAACGACATGCCAGGGCGCAGAAAATCATCGCTATTATCAATGCTGGCACGGGCCATCAACGTACGGCGCTCAGGATTGAAACGGCTTTCATGCGCCGAGATATGCCCTGAAAAATTCAGGGACAGATAGGCTGGTGTCGTGGCAGTAATTTTTCGGCTTTGAGTTTCTGTATTCTGCAGGGCACCAGCGAGCGCTTCCGGCACTTCGAAATCGACATAAAGTATATCGCGGGCATCAAGGCCTGTAATCAGCGTATCTGTACCCACACGGTCGCCCGGATCGACACCGGGAATGCCGACTATGCCATCAAACGGGGCTTTGATCCGCCGTTCCTCTAGCGCCAGCTTTGCCTGTTCCAGTGCGACCTGCGCACCCTCAAAACTGGCGCGGGCAGCATCGACCTCGCTTTGAGGAACGCCACCTTCTTTCACGGCCTGCTCATAGCGATTCAGCAGACTCTGCGCGTCCTTAAGCCGGACTTCAGCAAGTCTGACCGTTAGCACTTCCTCGCGGTCATCGAGCTGTACCAGAACATCGCCTTTCTTGACCTCCTGCCGGGCTTTGAAAAACACATCTGTGACTTCTTCGGCCACAGACGGATAAATCTCCACAGACAGACGCGCCCGCCCTGTGCCAACGGCACGAAACGTCCGGTTATTGGAGGTGATTTCTACAGGTTGTGTAATCACCTTCACGGGAACACTGCCGCGTGCGGGCGGTGCAGAACGCTCCTCACCGCCTATACCGATCACAGATAAAAGCGCATCCTGTTTCCAGACCGCACCACCAATAATGATTGCAAAAATAAGGAAAGAAAGGAATTTTTTCAGGGCTGTCTCCACGTTTTTTTATATTCTACAGGTATGAAAATGATTAACACTTAACCATATGATTTACATCTTAAATCAGCCATATAGGGCTTGTACGGAAGAGTTTCCAATATCCTTTGGAATAATCGTTTTGATCTACTCTCATGCAAAGTGATTTTTGCAGCAGGCGGCCAGAGCCTATTGAACCATATTTTCCTCTATAGCTTGAAACACCGGACTTACTCAAGTTCAGTCCTGCCCCGTATCGCAATTTCATCCTTTTTTGAAATCTAAAGCCCATATAGGCAGGATAGTTTAAATCGCTTGCTGTTAGTAAGAAGAATACGGATCGCCTTATAATAATACAAACTTACCGGATGCCCGCACCAGGCGAGCATGGCGGAAGATATATAATACCATCAGGGCATCAACGGATAAACATTTACAACATCGCCCGTTTTCATCATCTCCACACCCTCCGGTGCAACAGCCCAGGCATTGGCTGTGATAAACGGGCTAACCATGAAAGATTGCTGTTTTTGCATGATGTCGACTTCATGGGTCGTTTTATCACTATGGGACACAATGGCGCGCAAGAAAAAACGAAAATCTGTTTTTTTACTATAGCTGTTTTTAAGCAATGCATATTGCGGCTGCTCTGGCAGTAGACCCTGCATTGCACGGATCAGGGGATAGACAAAAAAACGCAAACCTGCCGCACTTGCCACCGGATTGCCGGGCAAGCCAATATAAAAAGGGCCGCCATCTGGAAATTTTGCGAATAATACCGGTTTACCAGGGCGAATTTTGACTTTATGAAACAGAATTTCTGCGCCCTTTTCTTCCAGTGCCTGTCGGATAAAATCATAAGACCCTGCCGAAACAGCACCCGTACTTACAATAATATCAAACCTGTTTCTAATCATAGATTCAAGCTTGCTTTTAAAAACAGCGGCATCGTCAGCGACTGTGCCACAGGAAAAAACCTCTGCTCCAAACACAGATAGTGTACTGCGCAAATACGGTCCGGTAGAGTTATAAATCTGACCTGAATTCAGTTTTGAATTCAAATCATCAACAACTTCCAGCCCGGTCGAAAGCACTGCAATTTTTGGCTTACATATGACTTTGATCTTCCCGATCCCAATCGTTGCCAGCACCAGTATGTGCTGCGATCCCAGCACATGACCCGGCGCCAATACTTTCTCGCCAGCGGCAAAGTCTTCCCCTGCATGGCGGACATTTTCATCTTTATGTGCTTGCACCCGAAATAGAACTTTGCTCTTTCCCCGTTCGGCTTTTTCGATCGGTATCACGGCATCGCAACCAGCAGGCATAGGAGCGCCAGTCATGATTTCATAGCACTGGCCGTGAGACGGTGCTTTGGTCGGAGCGATATCCCCTGCTGCAATTCTGCCTATAACCTCCAGTGCCACAGGGCTATCATTTACGGCACTTGCCAGTTCTTCTGCCTTCAAAGCAAAACCATCCATTGCCGAGTTATCAAAAGGCTGGTTGGCTATTGGTGATTTGAGCGTTTCAGCACAAATACGCCCCGCAATCTGATCCAGCGGCACAATTTCGCTACCCAGAAGATGGGTACTGCCTTCCTGCCTGATAATTTCTATTGCTTCATCATGTGTAATCATGATCTCTCTCTACCATATATAAGGGATCACGCGCCAGCGCACTTTTCCCATGTAGTCTTTATATTCGCTATTTTGTGATAGAAACTGCTCTTCTATTAACAGGCGCAGCGATTCAAAAATAATAAACACCATAAAAGCGGCAAGATTTCTAAACGAAAAATTCTGCAGCAGGAATCCGAAACAAATCATGGTGTAACCTGTATAAAGCGGGTGGCGGACAAATTTATACATACCTGTTGTGACAATCCCCCTATCCGCCGGTACAAGGCCAAAACTACGATTCAGGCTCAATAAGCCTGCAAAAGCAAAACTTATTCCGATCACCTGTAATGATAAAAAGATAGTGTTGTCATTCACTTCCGGCAAACCAATGAACAGTAATGGTGAAAGCGTACCGCAAAAAGCAATAATGTAATCGAATACAGAGCGTGTTACTGTCTGTGGCTCGTGGCGAATAAAGGCCAGAATAATGATGCTGGAATTAAACAAAAGAATTAGCAAAACGCTAAGTTTAAACCCGGAAACAAGACTATTAAAATTATTATAGGCAAAATAAAAGTAAAAAAGCGCCAATGTTATATTTGCCATCCATAGCCGCGCCCGGTTAAAATTTTTCATTGCCGGGCAGCCTTTCCGACTTTAAAAAATAGGGACACCCGATTTAAAAGTTCTATCACAACACCGACACCAAGCACCCACAGCATATTATGTGTTAATAAAGCCGTGGCACCCATTGCCACAAGAACAAACCTCAAAGACGGTTGCTTCCAGCTTGGCTTTGCCAATTGTAAATGAAAAAATCCTGTTGCAAAAATCAGAATGGCCATCAGTATTTTAGGATAGGATGGTATCAGCGCCATCCCTGACAGTCCGGAAACAACAGCGAGCACCAGTAAAAACCCGCCAATAATTAAATTCATATGCCAGCTTTGCGCCCCCCCTTTTACATGTGCCGTCAAACCCCCGGAACCATGACAGAATGGAAGCCCCCCTGCTGCCGCACTCAGGATATTACCAATTCCGATAGAACGCAAAAGCCATGAAGGTCTGGCATTTTTAGCTATTGATCCGAAATAATGTTGTGCCACGTCATGCGTGGCAACAACAGAATTGGTCAGGGTCAATGCCAATTGTGGCAATACCAGCGCCAGAATAATATCAGGGCGCAAACCATTTTTTTCAATAGGCAACGACGTTACAGGATTATTTTCTATTGCAAAAAAGACTGCAAACAATAAGCCTCCCGTTGCCACCCATCCTATTATTGGCAACGAAAAACGAATTGTTACGACAACTATTATGCCTGATAAAATGATAAATATGATCGCAGGCAAGAAAGAATTTTCAAGCCCGTCCATACCCCACTGGAATCCTTTCAACATAAGAATGATGCCCAGACCAAGTTGCAGTCCCTGCACCAGATGACGAGGCACAATTGCCGAAAATCTATCTGCCCAACAAAAGGACAATAATAAACAGATCCCCCCGATTGCCAAGCCACTCATATAGATTTCTGCGGCGCTGGCTCCCAATGCCAAGGCGGCAACGACAACTGACTTCAGAGGCTGGACACTCATCGGGATACGGAAAACAAAACCCGCAGCAAGATACGCCGCCCCTGCCGATGCCAGAAGAATAGCGCCATCCATCCCCGTTTGCCAGACAAGCGCCACCAGTAACGGAAATAAAATGGCTCCATCTGCAAAAGCGCCTATTATATTGCCAGTATATCTCATCCTTTTAAGAGTAGTCTGGAAAAGGATATTTTGGCCTTGATTTGGATCAAGTACACAAAAAATGACTTACCCTAAAAATATTAAATGAACATCACACTGAAGAATAAAGACCGGAACCGACTTGATGAAATGCTGGCGCGCATTACAGACGATTCTGCACATATGTTAGGCTATCCGGCGACAAAAACTCTTGATTTTTCTGTGCTTTACCCATTTCTGGAAGTTCTGATCAATAATATTGGCGACCCCTTCGCATTGGCAGGGTGTTTTCGTCTTAACACGCATGATATCGAGTGCGAAGTTGTCAAATGGTTCTCGAAAATTCTTCACGCCAATGAAAAGGATGTCTGGGGCTATGTCACCAGTGGCGGTACAGAAGGAAATATGTATGGTCTTTATCTTGCGCGCGAGCTTTTCCCGAACGGCATGGTTTATTATTCGGAAGATACGCATTACAGCGTTACCAAAATATTGCGCATGGTCAATGCCCGCAGCATTATGATTAAGAGCCGTTCCGATGGTGAAATAGATTACGATGACCTTGCCGCAACCATTGCTATCCATCGTGATGTACCGCCCGTGATTTTTGCTAATATCGGAACCACAATGAAGGGTGCAATTGATAATCTTGATAGCATTAAAACCATCTTGAAAGACAAAGCGGTAACACGTTATTATATCCATGCTGATGCGGCGCTTTCCGGTATGATTCTGCCGTTCACAGACAACCCGCAGCCTTTTGATTTTGCTGATGAAATCGATTCAATTTCGATCAGCGGCCATAAGTTTCCCGGTTGTCCCATGCCATGTGGCGTGGTATTGGCAAAACGGGATCTGGTCAATCGCGTTGCAAGGTCAGTTGAATATATTGGCACTAATGATACAACCGTTTTGGGGTCACGCAACGGGGTCACCCCGCTTTTTCTATGGTATGCAATTCATGCTTTGGGCGAGAATGGCTTCCGCGATATGGTACAAAGATGTTTTACTGTTGTCGATTATACAATCGAAAAATTTGCGGCAAAAAACATACAGGCATGGCGGCATAAAAATTCGGTGACCGTCGTTTTTCCGCGTATAAATGAGCCAATTTTACAAAAATGGCAGATTGCCGTACAAGGAGATAATGCGCATTTAATCGCAATGCCTCATATTACCAAAGAGCGGGTTGATGAATTTATAAAGGAATTGACGGCATGAAACAGATCACGATCCTGTCACAAAACAAAAAAGATCTTATTGCTGACGTTACACAACTTATGGCCGTTGCTGATATTGACATTGATTCCATTACAGGCAGAAATTTCGGTGACCAGTCCATTGTGACGCTAACAACCAAGGACGATGCAGAAGCCTTTAAAGTTCTGCAACGCCATCAGGATTTTCAGGTTATGAGCGAAAATGCTCTAATCGTCAGGATTAATGATGAGCGTGGCGCACTCGCCAAACTCTCTCGCCGTTTTTCTGATTCCGGAATTAATATCCGTAGCATCCGCTTTGTCGAACGGCATGACGGCTATGCCCTTGTCGCTATTTCCACAGAACGGACTGATGAAGCTCTGAAAATAGTAAAAGATATTTTGGTATCCTGACATTGACCTGAATCAATCACTTTTCAAGAAAATATGAATAACCTGCTTCATGATGGCAGAGAATATAGAATTTTTGACTTATCCAAAAACGAATACAGGGAGACTCCCCCTGCCGTTATTTTTTTTACAACCCCTTTTAGGCCGTATCGTCAGGCACATTGCAGAAAAGCGCCCTGAATTATTCAAACGCATTGGACAACATAAGAATAAGAAATTCCTGATAGATCCTGTAAACATGCCCTTTGCCATGATGTTATACCCACACCCTGATAGACCACGCCTGAAAGCCGTAAGACGCAGCAGTCAATCCGTCTATGATGCCCGCATCGCCGGAAGCTTTCTCACGCTTTTGGATATGGTTGACGGCCATCTTGACGGCGATGCTCTGTTTTTTTCCCGTGACCTGACCATTGAAGGCGATACCGAAGCGACTGTCTGCTTACGCAATGCACTTGATGATCTGGATGGCAGCATCGCCGATGATATCGCCGTTCTGTTCGGCTTGCCGGGACAAGTGAGTCTACGCGCTCTGCGCTATTTCAGGAATCATAAACATGACCACTAAACTGACACGCCCCGAACTAGTCTGTCCGGCAGGAACACCCGCCGCGCTACGCACCGCTGTTGAAGCGGGAGCCGATGCTGTTTATTGCGGATTTCAGAATGCAACCAACGCCCGAAACTTTCCGGGGTTGAATTTTACGCCAGAAGAAATGGAACAGAGTATTGTATACGCCCATGAACATAACGCAAAAGTCCTGCTTGCCGCCAATACATTTCCACCCGCCGGAAAAACACAGCTCTGGAAACAGGCAATTGACGATGCCGTTCATTTTGGCATTGATGCCATCATCATTGCCGATATCGGCATTGCTCATTACACAAAAACAAAATATCCGGAACAGCGTTTACATTTATCCGTACAAGCAGGCGCGCCATCGGTCGAAGCGATAAAATATTATTGCGAAGAATTTGGAATCAGGCGTGTGGTACTGCCACGCATCCTGACAATCCCGGAAATAAAAGCATTACATGATGAAATTCCGTGTGAGATAGAAAGCTTTATTTTCGGCAATCACGGTCTGATGGCTGAAGGACGCTGCAGCCTGACAAATTATGCTACCGGGCAGTCAACCAATATGGATGGTGTCTGCTCTTCTGCCAGCCATGTCAAATATGAAGAAGACAAAAATCATAACCTGACAACAAAACTTGGTGAATTCACCATCGATTGTTTTACCTGCGACCAGAATGCGGGTTACCCGACTATCTGCAAAGGCCGCTATAAGGTGCCGCATAAAGAGGATCCCTATTATGCTTTTGAAGAACCGATTAGCCTTAATCTCGCAAACCTGTTGCCGGAATTGATGATTGCAGGTGTTACTGCATTAAAGATCGAAGGTCGCCAGCGCTCCCGCGCCTATGTGAAAGCTGTCGTGTCCGCATGGCGGCAGGCAGTCGATAACATTATGGTGGGAGAAAATCCGAAACTTGCCGATCTTCTGGCCTTTACCGAAGGTCATAAGCAGACGCAGGGCGCTTTTGAAAGTAAAAGATGGAGATAAGAAAATGACTGCAGAACTGACCATCGGGCCGATTTTATTTCATTGGACAGCAGATCAAAAACGCGACTTTTACTTTCATATTGCCGATGAAGCGCCGATTGAGACAGTTTATCTTGGCGAAGTTATCTGCTCTAAACGCGCTCCGTTTTTTGAAAAATATTATGATGAGGTGACGGAGAGATTAAAGAGTGCAGGAAAAAAAGTCGTATTTTCTTCTCTTGCTGAAATCATGATCAAGCGCGAACGCATTATGACAGAAGGATTATGCGCTTTTGAAGACTATCCAGTTGAGGCCAATGATTCTGCTGCGCTTTATCATCTGCGTGGCAAACAACATTATGTCGGCCCGTTCATAAATGTTTATAATGAAGATACGCTCATCCATCTGGCCTTGAGCGGCGCTACACATATCACCTTGCCGCCGGAGCTTCCTGCCGATGCGCTGGCTATACTGGCTCGTAAAGCCAATGTGCTTGATATTCTGCTAGAAGTTCAGGTCTATGGGCGATTGTCTCTGGCACTATCAGCACGTTGCTATCACGCCCGCGCCCATGGTCGCGTTAAGGATAACTGCCAGTTTATCTGTGAAGAAGATCCGGACGGTATGGAGTTGAGAACCATTTCCGGACAACCGTTCCTTACCATTAACGGCATCCAGACGCTCTCTTATCCCTGCCTGAATCTGATGCAGGAGCTAGATGATTTACAGGAAACAGGAATCAACCATTTCCGTCTGTCACCACAAAGTCACGACATGATAAAAACTGCAAAACTATTTCGCGCTGTTCTGGACAAAAAGATAAACGCCAAAGAGGGGATGGTGCATCTAAAAGAAATCGGTCTGGACGCCCCCTTTGCCAATGGCTTTTATCATGGTCAGGAAGGGTATAAATGGCTGGAAGCAGATAACATCACCTCCATTGCCGAATAACCCGCGAACTTGACCTGGATCAAATCATTATCACGATATTTTGTATAGCCTTATCATAGTAACCACAATATCTAGTGGTTATACTAAAATTTTCCACAGGCCTTGCCTCTACGAAAATCACAGGTTTTATAATTTCGTCCACATTTGCGATCAAGGAGAATCACTATGTCTATAATGTCTGCTACTGGCTCTGCCACTGTCAAAAAAATGTCCAAACAATCAAAAGCCCGCTTGCTTGACCCTATTCTTCCGGGAAATCAGGCTAAAGAACATGTGGTTCCCGCAGGTCACCCGGCAGATCCGGCGACAGATCGCATTACCACTCTTTATGGCGGTAGCAAGGTCGACAGTAGTGAAACAGTAAGCGAGTATATCTCGGGCTCCGACTGGCGCATTAATGCCAACGCCAATACCGGCTATTCCAATGCCGGGCTGATCAACAATGTTGCAGGAAAAGTGATTGCCAATTTCTGGCTTGATGAAGTTTACAGCCCCGAGGAAGGACAGGCACACCGTAATGGCGACATTCATATTCACGATCTTGATTGCCTGACGGGCTATTGTGCCGGATGGTCGTTACGTGCCTTGTTAAACGAGGGGTTTAACGGTGTTGGTGGTCGCGTGTCCTCGCACCCGCCACGTCATTTCCGCGAAGCGCTCGGACAGATGAGCAACTTTCTCGGTATTCTCCAATCCGAATGGGCAGGGGCACAGGCCTTCAGTTCATTTGATACCTATCTTGCCCCTTACGTCTTCTATGATAATCTGTCCTTTAAAGAAGTTAAAAAGGCAATTCGACAATTCGTCTATAATCTGAATGTTCCGGCACGCTGGGGACAATCACCCTTCACCAATATCACGCTTGATATTACCGTTCCGGATGATTTGCAGGATCAGTTTCCGACTTATAAAGACCTTCATCTTTTTAAAAATATTGAAGATAACGGTTTATTAGCACGAGCGCAGCAGCGCGATATGGGATTACGGTCACTTGAAGATCTGACCTTCAGGCATTTTGTGCCGGAAATGGAAATGATCAACATTGCCTATTACGAAGTGATGACCGAAGGCGATTCAACAGGCCAGCCTTTTACCTTTCCAATTCCGACCGTCAATATCACCGAAGATTTTGACTGGGATTCCAAAGTCGCCAATACGATCTTTGATAACACGGCAAAAGTCGGCTCATCCTACTTCCAGAATTTTATCGGCAGCCAGTGGATGAAAAATGATAAAGGAGAAAAGATCAGAAATCCGGAAGCCTATTCCCCCGGCGCGGTGCGCTCGATGTGCTGCCGTTTGCAACTTGATCTTCGTGAGTTGCTCAAACGTGGTAACGGACTATTTGGCTCGGCTGAAATGACCGGATCCATCGGCGTTATCACACTGAACATGGCGCGGCTTGGCTATCGTTTTAAAGGCGATCATACAGGGCTTATGCGCGAGATTGATCGGCTGATGGAAATCGGAAAATCAACGCTGGAGAAAAAACGTGTCTTTGTACAAAAAATGTATGATCGTGGGCTTTATCCATACACCGCACGTTATCTGCCGTTCTTTCGTAATCATTTTTCTACCATCGGCGTTAACGGCATGAACGAGATGATCCGCAATTTCACCAACGATAAAATTGATATCACCGATGAACGCGGCATTAATATGAGCCTTGAGATTCTTGACCATATGAGAACAAAGCTGATCGCATGGCAAGAAGCAACCGGTAACCTTTATAATCTTGAAGCCACTCCGGCAGAAGGCACGACTTACCGCTTTGCCAAAGAAGATATTAAACGCTACCCCGATATCATTCAGGCCGGATTTGACGAAAATATCTATTATACAAACTCTTCACAAATTCCTGCCAACCACACAGACGACCCATTTGAGGCGCTGGAATTGCAAAACCGCCTGCAATGCAAATACACTGGCGGCACCGTGCTGCATTTATATATGAACGAGAAACTGAGCAGCGCCGAAGCCTGTAAACGCTTTGTCAAAAAGGTCATCAGTAACTACCAACTCCCTTACGTCACGATCACACCGGTATTTTCGGTTTGTGACACACATGGTTATCTGAATGGCGAACAACCGGAATGCCCGACCTGCGGCGAGAATACTAAAGTCTGGACCCGTGTCATGGGCTATTTCCGTCCGGTTGACAGCTTTAACAAGGGCAAGAAAGGCGAGCATCGCGAACGCAAGCACTTTGTCGAGGACTGGGTTGATACCGGGAATTTGTTCAAGGGGGTTTGATCGTACGAATCTGGCCTGAGTCATTGACCTATGGAATTTTATTCAGGCCAGTCCTCTTTAACAACAGGCTCCAAAATACATATAATACAGGAGATTTCACCATGAATAGTCAGACAGCAATAACTGAGAAAAAATCAAAGGTTGCCATTTTGCCCATTTACAGTGTTACTCCATTTACGATGCTCGATTTTCCAGAGCGCACTGCCTGCATTATCTGGTTCTCCGGATGCAATATGCGCTGTGGCTATTGCCACAATCCGCAGATTGTTAAAGGCAAAGGACGCGGTACGGTAAAAGAAGTGATGGCTTTTTTGCACAAAAGGCGTGGATTATTGGACGGTGTTGTTTTATCGGGTGGAGAAGCGTCCGTCTACACTGGTCTGCCTGATTTTATCCGCGAGGTGAAACAATTGGGCTATGCTGTCAAGATAGATACAAATGGGATGCGTCCGGATATTATCGCGGACTTTCTGGATCAAGGGTTTCTGGATTATATTGCGCTTGATTACAAAGCGCCGCCTGACAAATTCAAAAAAGTCACGGGCGTTGAAAAATACGCATTTTTTAATGAGACGCTTGATATTCTCTGTGCACAAAACGACGTGCCGTTTGAAGTTCGTACGACCGTCCACACAGATCTTATGAATGAGGAGGATGTTGGCTGCATTATCCGTGATTTAAACCAACGCGGCTATGCGGGTGTATATTATGTACAAAATTTTTGTGCTGATAATGAGCGTCCGACACTGGGCATGTTACCGGCGCAAAAACGTATTCTGAACATTTCGACCTTGCCGCAAGCAAAAGAATTTACCATCGAATTCAGAAATTTTTGATTATATTAATTTATTGCATTAGGGGTGTTTCCTCTGCAGAACCCGTTGATATTCTCCACAGTTGTTCTCAAAATACGCTGCACAGCTTCCCTGGTGTTAAAGGCACTGTGCGGAGTGATGATGACATTTTTCATGTGAAGCAGAATATGATCAGCCAGCAGGTTTTCAAGATCATATTTGCGGGTAAAAAACGAACGCAACAATTCCGCTTCTTCGCGTATAGACGGCTCCTCTGGTAAAACGTCAAGACCAGCAGCAGAAACTTTGCCTTCAGATAGAGCATGAAGTAGCGCCTTGACATTAATAACTTTTCCCCGCGCTGTATTTATCAGAACTACGCCGTCTTTCATGGCAGAAAATTCCGGGTCTGATAAGAGATGATAGGTCGTTTTATTTTCTGGGACATGCAAGGAAATAATATCGGATTGCGCTAGAAGTTCCGGCAATGCTGTATAGGTGAAACCGAATTCCTTCGCTGCCGCTTCATTCTGTGTAATATCGTAGGCCAGCACGTTCATGTCAAAGCCTTTGGCAATACGGATGGTTTTTAAACCAATATTACCGGTTCCGATAATACCTATCGTCCGTCCGCGTAAATCAAAACCCTGTAATCCTTTTTGTGAGAAATCTCCCTGGCGTGTGCGGCTGACAGCCTCAGGAATTTTATGGCTTATAGACAGCAACAACGCAAAGACATGTTCTGCTACAGTGTTCTCGCCATAGGTTGGAACATTGCTGACCTGTATTTTCTGTTCTTTACAATACCCGATATCAATATGATCAAAGCCGGTCGAACGTGTGGCAATAAATTTAAGCTGTGGCATCTGTTCCAGAATCGAACGATTCAGATCAGAAAATACAAAGGGGGAAATAATTTCGGCATCCAGATATCTGCCGATAGTGTCTTCATGCAGCGGTTCGTGTTCAAAAACCACTTCATGATCTTTATCGAAGCGATCAAAAAAAGGTTTTTCCCAGTCCTCTGATTCAAAAACGATGATTTTCATCTCTATAGCTCAACTTCTTGCAAATATCCGGGAATTTCAACATCCCATCCGAGATGTTCCTCAATCTTGAATTTGAACGAACTTGCTGCTTCTTGTTCACCATGTGTTAAAAAGACTTTACGTGGCTGTTCACAATTACGTAGCCAGTCGATAATCTCGGCGTAATCAGCATGAGCCGACAAACTGGAAAGATTATCAATCTCGGCGCGGACAGGATGTAGGTGGCCGTGAATCTTGATCTCCTTTTCACCGTGTACCAATCGCGCTCCCCGTGTACCGGCGGCCTGATAGCCGGCAAACAGGATTGTATTGCGCTCATCGCCGACATAATGCGCTATATGGTGCAAAACGCGCCCACCCGTTGCCATACCGCTCGCAGAGATGATAATTGCAGGAACAGCACCGTTATCAAGCGCCTTTGACTCGGCTGTACTCTGGGTATAAATAGCAGTGCGGCAAACTTCACCGCATTTCTTGGCATCAAGTCTGTGTTCATCCACATGCTCCTGCCATTGTTTCGTGGCATCAATTGCCATCGGGCTGTCCAGGTAAACAGGCACATGCGGAATTCGGCGTGCACGCATCAATTCATGGATGTAATAGAGGATGAGTTGCGCCCGTCCCACGGCAAAGGATGGAATAACAACAATCCCCCCCCGCTTGAACGTGCGGTTGATAATGTCTTCCATCTTGTCCATTGGTTCTGTTTCCTGATGCAGACGGTCGCCGTATGTCGATTCCAGAACAAGGTAATCGGCCTTTTGAATTTGTACGGGTGCTCTCATAATAGGATCGTTCGGCCTCCCGAGATCTCCGGAAAAAACGATTGATGTCAGACCATCACTTATTCTGACGCAGGCCGCGCCAAGAATATGTCCGGCTCTGCTCAGTGAAAAAGACAGAAAATCGCCCAGATTATAATCCTGACCAAATTTTACCGTTTTGAATTGTTCCAGTGCGATGAAGGCATCTTCTTCGGTATAAAGCGGCATAGCGGGTTTATGCTTGGTATAGCCGTAACGGTTGGCGCGTTCGGCATCACCCTCCTGTATACGACCACAATCGGGCAGAAGAATGCCACACAAGTCGAATGTTGCTGCGCTGCAATAGATCGGACCTTTAAATCCGTTGCGCACAAGGAGGGGTAAATAGCCACTATGATCAATGTGAGCATGGGTCAAGATAACCGCATCAATACTGGCGGGGTCAATGGGCAGCTTGTCCCAGTTGCGCAGGCGCAACTCCTTAAGACCTTGAAACAGGCCACAATCAATAAGAATGCGTTTTTCTCCGTCCTCCAGCAGATATTTGGAACCGGTGACCGTTCCTGTTGCGCCCATAAATGTCAGTTTCATAAAGACCTCGCTTTCCGAATACTTTATAATGCAGTCGGATGGAATATGAAAGTAAACACTGAAAATGAAGCATAATCACGATTATAATTTGCTGCAGGGAACGGAGAGCTACTTCACAGATTTGTGGCGGAGTTTGCGCATCTGGCGGGAGTTTCGCAGGGGTTTTATGAAACTACGAAAGGTCAATAACTGTGTTACTTTTTTCGGTTCGGCTCGTTTTGCGCCCGACCATCGTTATTACAAGCTGGCCTATAATACCGCTTTTTTAATGGGCAAGGCAGGGTACTCTATTATGACTGGTGGTGGTTCTGGCATTATGGAGGCGGCAAATAAAGGAGCGCAGGATGCCGGCGCGTTATCGGTCGGTTGTAATATCCAGCTTCCGAAAGAGCAGAAGCCGAATCCCTATCTTGATATACAGGTGGATTTTCATTATTTTTTTGTGCGCAAAATGATGTTGCTTAAATATTCCCAAGCCTTCGTGATGCTTCCCGGTGGATTTGGTACGATGGATGAGGTTTTTGAAACTGGCACATTAATGCAGACCAATAAAATATGTGATTTCCCTGTTGTCGTTATGGGGCAAGACTACTGGGAGACATTGGGGCCTTTTCTACGCAATACAATGGTCAAACACGGCACAATTCGTGAGCGCGATCTTGATTTGAATTTTGCGCGCATGACCGATGATCCGCAGGGCGCACTTGATATTATAACGGCACGCGGTAGGGGGAAAAAAACCTGCAATGTTTGATTTCGCTGTATGATTATTATTCCTTATAACCTGACTTATTATTGAATCTGCGCTCCGTTATAAGAGTGCCCATAAAAAATTTCGGCGTGTTCTCTCATTTTTATTAGCAGGAATTGCCATCTGGTCTGGCTGGAGTAAGCCTCATTGGTAAGCGCCGTAAGCGGTTTTCAAATCTCTGTGGATTATGATGTGTCTTAAAATGTTATTTTGCTTTCTTACCAGTGACATATGGCCGCAGCATTTTTTGTAATTTCTCCAGAATTATTTACCAATACCATCCCCCCGCTGCGTAAGGTACGAATGGCGGCAAGATTGAGCAACTCTTCTCCAACGCCTTCCTGCGGTTTTTCTTCCAGTGTGATATTCTGGTTTGCTGAATTAAAATGACCCCATATTTTTTCTGCTTCGGGGGGCAGGAAAAGTGTTTCAATCTGGCTGGCATGAGCGGCCATCAAAATTTTTTCTGTTGAATTTTCCAGTGTTTTTTCCGGGTCATTGTTGCGCGTTTGTAAAAAGCGCTCAAATTTTCTGTTTGCTTCTTCTTCCGCCTGCAATGCCATTATAGATTCTGCTTCTTTTAATAGTGCAGCATCATCCAGTGATTGAATATTTTTATGAATAATGGGAATTGGTTTATAGGACATATCACCGGAAACCTTTAAAAAGGCGCCTATATTGTCATCATCGCCAACCAGATATAATTTTTTTATGTTTGGAAGCTGATTGTGCAGCCAGTCCCTGAAAGACTTATAATATTCCAGTAAATAGCGATTTTCATTTGCCTTGTCTCCCGCTGCACCCTGGCCATGCATGTGAGGTGCTTGACGGCTGCCTGTATGCTGCAATGATTTTTCAAAATCATAATGGGATAAAAAGGCTTCCAGAGACCTTAACTGTCCAGATGGTAAAGTCCGGTTACAGCTATGATTGATGATACTGACAAGCTGAGCATTGTGCTGTCCCACCAAAGCCAGATAAACAGTCTTATTTTGCTGAACCAGTGGAAGGAGAGGGCGGATATAAAATCTTTTATCGACAATCGCCTCTACTGGAAATACGGTAGACGCACGATAAATAATCTGTTGTTTAGGAGAAATAAATATAGCCAGACCATCCGGGCGATTCTGCCAGAATTCTTTGTCCTCTGCTAGTTTATCCAAAGGATATAAAAGGTTTGCTCTGTTTTTTATATCAATGCCGTATTTCGTTAATTTTTCTTTGGTACGATTGTATAAATCTTTAAAAACAATATTATTTTTACGAACCTCAATGCCTGATTTAATAAGGGGCATATATAATGAAATACAGGCCTCACAATCTTCCCCGGTTAAATAAGTCAGGAATTTTCGGTTTACTTTATCAATTATATGGAGAGTCATTCGTCACCTCGGGCTTATTTTTTGATTCCTGAACCCAACGAAAAAGGAAGATGAAAGTTCATAAAAAAATTTTATAAATTGTTTTTACTTAAAGCCATTGGAGTTTGGCAATAACGCGGCCGATAATTTCGGCTTTATCAAGCTCTGTTACATAGGATTTAAATCTGGGGTTGCTTGAAGAGAGTCGTATAGAGGGAGGATCAGAATGTGGAATATATTCGCACTGGCGGATAATATGACCGAGCCCGTCAGAAACAATAAAAATGCCGGCAGGTGTGGGCATTATATCCGATAGATCAACAAGCACTTTTTCACCCCGGGTGATGTCCGGCGCCATGGCATTTTCCTGTACGGCAAAAATCCTTATTTTTTCCGGCGGCGCACTGGTTCGGCTTTCAAAAAGACTGGCCGGCATGATCCACTGATCTTTGCTCCCCTGTTGTTCCCTGTCTTTCATGCCGGATGCCAGAGGCTCCAGAATATAGGAGTTTTTGCTTTTGGGGAGCGATCCGCTCCGTAAAGCTCTCTCCCCGTCAACCGGCAATCCAAAAAAGCGGCGCATGATAATATATTCCTGCGCTTTTATCTGGCGCGCACCACCAAGTATCTTGCTTATGGCCGGAGGCTCCAGCCCGAGTGCTTTGGCAAGCGCACCTTTGTTTTTATCAGGATGTAATTTGAATTGTGATTTAAGCCATTCCATGTCCATAAAAAAAATATAAAAGAAAATAAAAGAAATATATATTGTGAATTTAGAAATTATTTGCTTAAATAAAGTTTCTAAAATAGAAAATAAATTTAAAGGAAAATGAAATGGGAAGAGGCAAAACTACGGATATTGATGAATGTATTGGAAAAAATTTACAGAGATTTCGGCTGTATAAAAATATGTCGCAAGAAAAACTGGCGGTTATTCTGGGTGTCTCGCCTCAACAGGTTCAAAAATATGAAAAAGGAACCAATCGTCTTCCTGCGGCAAAAATCCACAGATTGCATACCTATTTCGGAATTTCAATGGAGTATTTTTTCACGGGTTATCATGGCAATAAGAATAAAAATAAAGGCTTGATAGATATGGATCCCCGTATGCTCCGGATTGTTTCTAAAATTAATTCTGTGCAAGATACTGTATTAAAAGAAAAAATCAGAAAAATAATTGATATTTTAGTCGCTTAAAAACAGGATCTGTTCCATTCCGGCGGATTTAAAGACCTTTGCCAATACGGTACGCGGACATTGAGGTATTGAAAATAGCCTGCATGGGGTGCTTGACATCCCATTGAACGAGAGCCATTGCCGCATTCGTAAAGATAATGCTCTTCATATTTTTATAATCTTCGAACACACGGCCTTAAATCTTCTCAACAAAAACATAAGGAAATAGGTGGGATGGAACAATGAAACCATGAAAAATATCTTATATTCATGATTTTACTTACTCAGGCGATTGTCGCGAGAAAATTCTGATGTTATTTGCGCTTTATTTTATGTTTGTGATATAATAAAGAATGGCATTTACCGTCATTGATAATCCTGATTTCAGGAAATTTAATGCCAGATCCGGCTTTAAAAACCATCATTTCAAAATGCTGGCCGGGCTTTTCAGCCGCGCCTCTTCTCTAAAAACCCTTTATGATATGGCCGTTGATGTTGATTTTGATGAAGGTACGTGTAGTGTGACCTATTATCAATCCGGAAATTATACACCCTATCTCCAGTTTATTGTTCGTCATATCGGCCCTCATACAGATATGTACGAGCTTTACAAGGAAGGAAAAGGCCGCATCGCCAAAAGCGGTCTGTTTCAGCGCATATACGAACGGCTGGAAAAAGAAATCAGCATTCTATCGGAATAATATTCAGACTCCGCCATATAAAGTGCGTAATCTCTGCTCGGCAATCATCAACATTGCAATATCAGTGGTTCCGGCATTGCGGATTTCATTCAGGAGCGGCTCGAGTTTTCTGGCTTGCGGGCAATGATTTTCAATCCAGTGATCAACAATGCCATATTCTCCTTTTTTCCAGGCCTCCTTAATTTTTTTACCCATATGTTTGATAACCTGTGCTGTAAGACCCGCCTGACAGCCATGCAGTTCCTGGGTCAGACCATCCAGCGCCTCACCCGCCCAACGATCATCGGCCGTCATATATTTTGCCTGTCGCCGCAGCCAGTCGATATGGAAGTATTCACCAAGCTCGAAATAAGTACGGGCTGTTAAAGTCAGATCTGTTTTACTGTCCATACTGATGCGGATGATATCAAAAGCGGCTCCCATTGCCGGAATAAGCGCAATACGCCGCGCCAGAGCCTTGGGAAGTCCATCATTAATACAGGCCTCTGTACGCTGTTTGATAGAAAGAGAAAGTGCTGTGGGCGCAATGCTATCAATATTTTTTTGCAAAATCGCAATGCCTTTGCCAAAATCCCGAATATCCTTTTCCATGTCCGGATTCCGGCCAAGACGTGTCAGGAACCAGAGTGTCTCGCGCTCCATGATACCGGCAATTTTCTTCATCGTTTTAAGCTGCACCTGCGCCGGGATCTTATTATCCAGCGCTTCGATACTGTCCCAGAAGCCCCTGAGATCAAAAGCATCACGCACCACAAGGTAAGCACGGGAAACCGCAGCACAGCTCGTGCCCGTTTTATCCATCAGCTCTTTAACAAAAGTAGGCCCCATACGGTTGACAAGGCTTGTTGCCATTGTCGTTGCAATGATCTCGCGACGCAAACGATGCACCAGAATTGCATCGTGATATTTTTTCCGCAAACGTTCGGGGAAATAATCAACCAGCCAGTAATCCTGCATAACAGGTTGATCTGGAATATCAGAGGCAACAAGATCCTTTGAAAACAGAATTTTTGAATAAGCCTGCAGTGTCGCAAGTTCAGGGCGGGTGAGACCTTTTCCGGCTTTCTCACGGCGTTCGATTTCCTCATCATCCGGAAGACCTTCAATCTTGCGGTCAATGCCGTGATTCCGCTCAAGGGAACGGATAAAACGGCTATGGACAGAAAGGTTCCTGGCCGCCTGTAACTCCATTAAACTAATGGCCTGCGACTGCTGGTAATTATTACGAAGAACAAGTTCGGCGATATCATCTGTCATCTCCTCCAGAAGCTTATCCCGTGCTTTCAAACTCATCCTATGCTTCTCGCCGGCCATGATCTCTGCCATCAATATTTTAATATTGACTTCATGATCCGATGAATCCACACCACCGGAATTATCAATAAAATCGGCATTCAGCTTAATGCCATTTTGCGCACATTCGATCCGCGCCGCTTGTGTAATAGCAAGATTGGCGCCTTCACCAATCACATGAGCGCGCACCTCACTTGCATTTACACGCAAGCTATCATTGCCTTTATCACCGACATCGGCATGGTTTTCGTGTGTTGCCTTGATATAAGTTCCGATACCGCCGAACCAGAGTAAATCCGTGCGGGAACGTAACATCGCCTGAATAAGCTCATCAGGCGTTATATGCTCGGATTCTATCTCGAAACATTCACGGATCTCGGGGGTCAGTAACAGACGCTTCTCATTGCGAAGATAGATTTTTCCGCCCTTTGACAATTTTTTAAGATCATATTCGTCCCAGCCGCGAACCGCTTTAAATAGTCTTTTCCGTTCTTCAAAACTGACCAATAGATCAGGGTCGGGATCGCAGAAGATATGCATATGATTAAAAGCACCCACCATACGAATATGCTTTGAAAGCAACATGCCATTTCCAAAAACATCACCGCCCATATCGCCAACACCGATAACATCAAAGTCTTTTTTCTGGATATCATGACTGAGTTCACGGAAGTGGCGTTTGACAGACTCCCACGCGCCACGTGCGGTAATGCCCATTTTCTTATGATCATATCCGGCACTGCCCCCGGAGGCAAAGGCATCGCCAAGCCAATGGCCATATTCCAGAGACAGACCGTTGGCAATATCGGAAAAACTTGCCGTTCCTTTATCGGCGGCGACAACAAGATAAGGATCATCACCATCAAAACAGACAACATCTTTCGGTTTGATTACCTTCTTGCCTTTGCGGTTATCGGTAATATCCAATAACCCGCGAATAAAAATCTTGTAACATTCAACACCCTCTTTCAGAGAGGCCGCACGATCTTCAGGTGCCGGCGGGTTTTTCACGACAAAACCGCCTTTTGCACCCATCGGCACAATCACGGAATTTTTCACCTGTTGCGCTTTCATCAGACCCAGCACTTCCGTACGAAAATCCTCGTGCCTGTCCGACCACCGAATGCCGCCACGGGCAATCACATCGCCACGCAAATGCACAGCTTCAACACGCGGCGAATAAACAAAAATCTCACGATAGGGAACAGGTTTTGGCAAATCCTTGACTCTGTTGCTGTCCAGTTTGATGGATAGCCATGTTTTATCATTTCCCTCTTTATCTTTTTGAAAGAAGTTCGTCCGTACCGTTGCACAGATAAGATTGGTAATACTGCGCAAGATACGATCCTCATCCAGAGATCGAACTGCATCAAGATCCTGCTCGATTACAGCCATATTTCCATTAATTCCGGATTCAATATTATTCCTGTTTTTAGGATCAAACATTGTGATGAAGAGCCCTGCGCAATGCCGTGCTATCACCGGATTGTTTGTCAGGGCCTGCTCGATATAAACTGTACTGAAAGAATAGCCCATCTGGCGCATATAACGTACATATGTACGTAGAATGCTGATCGTACGCGAGGTCATTCCGGCACTCAGGACAAGCCGATTCAGACTATCGTTCTCTATTTCATCATACCAGATTTTTTCCAGTGCCTCTTCAAACTTGCTTTTGATTTCTCCAATATCAAAATCCGGTGTTCCGCGCTCCTGCTGCATCAGAAAATCATGAATCCAGACCGACTTTTTACGGCCAGCCGGTCTAATCTCGAAAGGTTTTTCAGAGATCGCCTGTAACCCCATATTCTCCAGTACAGGCAGAACATCCGATAGATTCATCGGGGTATTTTCATGAAAAACCTTCAACCTGATTTGGCCGGGATCACAGCTTTTGCATTGATAAAGATCAAGGGTCAATGTTTTTGTTTTATATGTTTCCTCGATTTTCTGGATATCGAAAACAGCCTGTTTCGGCAGATAGTTTTCTTGATAGCCAGCAGGAAACGCATTCCCGTACTTTTGAGAAAAGTGTAAGGCATTTTCTTCATTTGAATAGGACTTCAAAAGCTCTTGCGATAATCTTTCACGCCAAAGCCGGCCTGCCTTTTGTAATTTCTGCTCAATCTTTTTAACATGATAAACAGGAGGATTTTTCTGACTGATATAAATAACAAACATCACGCGTGCCAGAGGAGAATCATCAAGACTGGTATAAAAATCACCTGTGGTTCCTTCAAATTCATCCTCAAGGATTTTTTGTATAATCAAGCGCAGCCGCGTGTCATAACGATCGCGTGGTACATAGACAAGGCAGGATATATAACGCCCGAACGAATCGGGACGCGTATAAAGGGCGATACGCTGGCGCTCTTGTAGATGCATAATACTGACACATATTTTGAGCAGACTATCCTCATTTATCTGAAGTAACTCATCACGAGGATATTTTTCAAGGACATGGTTTAAGCCCTTATGATCATGGCTGCCGGGCTTAAAACCGGATCGTGTCAGGATACGATCGGCTTTCAGACGCAGAAGCGGAACATCGCGGATACTACGGGAATAGGTCACCGAAGTTAAAAGACCAATAAACAGACATTCTCCGCTTATATTCCCGTTTTTATCAAATTGCTTCACGGCAACAGCATCAAGCGGCACGGGACGATGAACCGTTGAGCGTTTATTAACTTTGGAAATATGAAACGGGGGCAGGTCACGGCGCATTTTCTGCAGATTCTGCGGCAGAGCATCATCTGTCTCGCTGATATAAACCGGGCTGATATCATTATGGAGCAAGCCAAGACTGGAGTTCTTTACTGTTTTACTGACAAGGCTGCCATCGGCCTCCTCTTTGAATTTATATTCGCGGTACCCTAACAGGGTAAAATTATCTTTATATAAATATTCAAGAAAGTTTATATATTCCTGAATTTCGGCATCATTATATTTTGATCGGGGGGCATTATTCAAAGAGTTCTGACAATCGCGCATTTTCTGGCGCATAACCTGCCAGTCACGGGTAGAATAATAAACATCTTTTAAAATACGGCGCAGATCCTGCTCAAGTTCAGTGACCGTTGTCGCAGCGAGTGTCCCCTGCAATTCTATATGGATATGGGACTGCAACAATGTATTCGCGCCCGCTTTATCTGCAATCTCCTTGAATTTTCCATTTTTATCACGGGTAATATGAATCATAGGATGAAGCAGCAGATAAATCAGCTTATGATTTTTTGTGATTTCCGCTGCAACGGAATCAATCAGAAAAGGCATATCATCATTAACAATATTAATAATTGTCCTGCCAATACTTTGTTCTTCACTATCAGAGCCGGGCGTGTGAATATCAATACAGGGCTGCCCCGGCAGACGCTCCTTGCTTAATTTCAAATGAAAACGCGCAATTTCTGCGATACGCCCCGAACTTGTCAGGGACTTGTCCTCGTCAGGAATACTTTTTAAAAAAGCATCAAAAAACTTCTGCTGTTGGGCCGTCATTTGCCCCGGCACGAATTTCTTTGTTTTTTTTGCGGGTGATTGAGCCATAAAAGACCAGAGGGGGGCTATGCGTTAGAGCTTACTTTAAGTGTACCGGAACATCCGATGCTTCTTTAAGATAAGCCTAAATAACAGGGACAGCAAGACCCAAACAGAGGATTATTACAGAGTTTCTTATGATCCGATAAAAAGCTTTAAAAACAGGATCGGCAGCACAACCCAGATCATCAGCATATATATTTTTGAAAGCCAGTCTTTTTTTATAATGTAAACGGCGATCATTACGCCGCCAAATCCGATAAGACACAATGAAAAAAGACCAAGTGCCGCAAGCGCTTCTTTGTTCTCCCCCAAAAACGGCGCCACAAGAAACCGCAACAAAAAAAGCCCGACGCCCATTCCGGCAGCACCTATGCTGCGAAGCATAATCTTGCTGTTTCTTTTTTCTTGTTTTCTTTCTGCTTTTTCTAAATCCAACAAATTACTTTACTGCATTCGATATTAAAAACTGAACAGGGAGCGGGTATTATGACTGATAATAATCTTATTGGCTATGAACTTATTTCGTTTAATATTTATCGTGCGATAAAAGACGGAACCGATAATATGGATCTGTACATTTTCAATATTATAACCATCAGGAACCAATGAATATACAAGGAATAAACTATTTTAAAAAACTGGCAGACTATAGAACCCTCTGCAAAAGACTGTAAAAATCCTGTAGAATCATTTCATGCAAACGAGCATGAGGTACAAAATGAAAATGAAGAAGTTACGCGTCGAGAGATTTCTCGGCGAGATGGATCGCGTGGT
>Ga0210044_10001127_pt1 | contig 40547 bp, 34 predicted proteins | sample CryGey13umfilter_2_FD_183959 | JGI IMG/M metagenome (GOLD analysis project Ga0210044, IMG submission 183959) | Groundwater microbial communities from aquifer in Utah, USA - Crystal Geyser 4/9/14 3 um filter (SPAdes) (version 2) | ecosystem: Environmental > Aquatic > Deep subsurface >... | reverse complement strand
ACCACGCGATCCATCTCGCCGAGAAATCTCTCGACGCGTAACTTCTTCATTTTCATTTTGTACCTCATGCTCGTTTGCATGAAATGATTCTACAGGATTTTTACAGTCTTTTGCAGAGGGTTCTATAGTAGCATGTGCCTTTTTTCCGATCCGGTCTGCATAGTCCAGAAAATTTATAACATTTTCGCCGTTATGGTGGTCTTCTTCAAAAGTAATTTCTATAAACATTTTAGTCTCCCTGCTGTTATTTTATGACTGTTTTTTGTTTTAATTCGTAACTTATGAAAACAAATTAACATTATTTTAATTATTATGTCAAAATTTATTTGTAGGAAATTATTCCTTTACAGGAATTCTGGCTTCAGCCACGCTTTTCCATGGATAATTTATTTTATTTACATAGATTTTACGAAGATCTACCCGAACCAGTTGTCCGCGTTGATACGATCCGGCAAAGACTGGTGCAAACAGAAGACAACAAATAAACTGTGTTTCTTTCGACGGTTTTGTGGGTTAAAAAGAAGAAAAGGAAGAAAATATGATCCGGAATAAAGCTGCAAGACTTCTACTAGAAACAAAATCTGTTCTTTTCAATGCCAACGAACCTTTTCAATATGCCTCGGGAAATTATGGTCCGGTTTACGTTGATTGCCGCCGCCCGCTTTCTTTTCCGGCAGCACGGGATACCTTAATGGAAATGGCGGTCTCTCTGTTACAGGATGAAATAGGTACAGAAAATATTGATATCATAGCCGGCGCGGAGACCGCCGGCATTCCTTATGGCGCTCTCATTGCCGACCGGATGAAAAAGCCTTTGATCTATGTCCGCAAAAAAGCCAAAGGACACGGACGCATGGGGCAGATTGAAGGGCATTTTGAAGAAGGCAGTCATCCGCACGTCATTTTAACCGAAGATCTCCAGAATTTTGGTCACAGCAAGAGTATTTTTATCGAGGCGCTGCGCAAGGCAGGAGCAACAATTTCGCATTTCTTTGTCCTTTTTGATTATGGCATTCGCCCTGATGTGGCCAAAGACAACGAAGCCATGGGACTGACGCAGCATTCCTTATGCAACTGGCATGATGTGCTGACAGAGGCACGGCAGGAAAACTATTTTGACAAAGCAACGCTGGATTCGGTAGAGGCCTATCTGAATGACCCCGAAGGCTGGTCTCTGGCCAGACAAAAGGAACAGGCACAATGAAAATCCATTTCTATTGTGCCGACACCGAAGAAGCCGCGCAAGCCTGCCGGGATCTGGAAGCCGCCCATGGACAACATACAGCCGAAGAAGCAGGGCTTATTATTGCCCTCGGCGGTGACGGCACATTACTCGAAGCCCTGCATCTCTATCATAAGCTGGAAAAACCGTTTTATGGTATGAATAAAGGCTCTGTCGGGTTTCTGCTCAACCCCTACCGCGCCGAAGATCTTGATAAACGCCTGACCCATACTCAAAGCGTCACACTGCACCCCTTGGAAATGACCGCGCTTACGCAAGACGGAAAAACTATCGAAAGTCTTGCCTTTAACGAAGTGTCGCTCCTGCGCCAGCGTCATCACGCCGCACGAATCGGTATTTGTGTAGATGATATCGAACGCCTTCCCGAGCTTGTCTGTGATGGTGTTCTGGTGGCAACTCCCGCTGGAAGTACCGCCTATAATCTTTCTACCCACGGGCCGATTATCCCGCTTTCTGCCAATGTTCTGGCACTTACCCCCATCAGCGCCTATCGTCCCCGCCGCTGGCGCGGTGCGCTTTTACCCCATCATGCCCATATCCGTTTTGAAATTCTTGACCCTTCCAAACGTCCCGTCAGCGCTACCGCCGACACAACAGAAGTCCGCGATGTCATACAGGTTGATATCCGCGAATCCCGCTCGGCCTCCGCCACGCTCCTCTTTGATCCCGATCACAATCTGGAAGAGCGGATTTTGAAAGAGCAGTTTTTGCCTTAACCCATCGCTTTCAAATGCCACAACAACAAAGAAGCCGCTGTGCGGTAGGGGGCAAAACGCTCCCCTTCGCGTAACGTCATATCAAAATCAGGACGCTGCGCTTGTCCAAGATAACGGCGCAGCCCTTCCTGTATTCCCAGATCCCCTGCCGGCCAGACATCAGGGCGGGCAAGGCAGAACATCAGGAATATTTCCGCACTCCACGCCCCGAACCCTTTCAGAGCCATCACAGCGGCAGAGACCTCTTCATCCGAAAGGCTTTCAAGTGCCAGCGGATCAAAACATTTTGTCTCGATGACCTCCGCCAGATCCAGAATATAGCGCGCTTTCTGGCAGCTTAGACCCAGCGCCCGCAAATCCTCCGGTGTCTGAGTCAGAACAAAGCGCGGAGAAACCTCTGTTACGCCTTCCTGAAAACGCCGCCAGAGGGATGAGGCGGCCTGCACAGAAACCTGCTGACCAATAACAATCCGCACCAGACCGGAAAAGCCTGCGCCGATATATTCGCGTTCAAAATCCCCGGGGGTCAGCCCCCACGCGCTAAAAACAGAATCATTCGTCAGTAGATAAGAAAGCCCTTCATGGATCAGGGGCATCTGATGGAGATATTTTATAGACATGATCCTGCCTTTTGACAGATATTATTTCTGCTCTTGATACAGAGTGTCCCCCTACATAAGATCCCTGCTTTCGATACGATCGCTCAGAAGAGATGAGAATAAAAACCCTCAAGCACCTATTTCAATTGTATAATCCTCGATTACAGGATTGGCGAGAAGTTTTTCGCACATTTCCTTGACCCGCGCCTCATCCGTTCCTTCTGCAATTTCAAGTTCGATCATCTTGCCCTGCCGTACCTCACCGACCTCATCAAAGCCCATCCCCTCCAGAGCATGACCAATGGCTTTGCCCTGCGGGTCAAGAACGCCTTTTTTTAGGGTAATGTGAATAACTGCTTTCATCATGTTTATCCTTTCCCGCCCGGTTTTTGCGGTTTTGGCTTGTTAATACTGCGCAAACGCCGCTCGCGTGCCAGTTCATTGTCGATCTCTCCCAGACCTGCCGCGACCTGCTCGTTAATATTCCCGCCTTCAATAATGCCGCCTTTGGGAATCAGTCCCAGTCTTTCCGCGACCTGCTGATAGGCCTCGATCATTCCGCCGAGATCCTGCCGGAAACGATCCTTATCCATTTTCTCGTTGGTCTCCATATCCCATAAACGGCAATTATCAGGCGATATCTCATCAGCCAGCAGCAAGTAAAGCTCTCCATACTCGCCCCAGAGTCTGCCGAACTCCAGCTTGAAATCCACCAGCTTCAGACCAATACCGGCAAACATACCATTGAGATAATCATTGATGCGATAGCTCATCGCCACGATTTCCTCAAGTTCATAAACATCCGCCCAACCCAGTGTCATGATATGGCTTTCGCTAATCATCGGGTCATTCAGCTCGTCTTTCTTATAATAATACTCGATCAAAGGCTGTGGCAGGATTGTCCCCTCCTTCATCCCCAGACGGGTGCAGAGCGAACCGGCTGCAATATTCCGGATGACAACCTCGATCGGAATAATCTCGACCTCGCGCACCAGCTGCTCACGCATATTCAGAGACTTAAGAAAATGTGTCGGAATGCCGATTGTTTCCAGCCGCATCATCAAATGCGCCGAAATCCTGTTATTCAGAACCCCTTTTCCGGCAATTGTGGCCTTTTTCCTGGCATTAAAGGCGGTGGCATCATCCTTGAAATACTGGATCAGAGTTCCTGGCTCCGTACCCTCATAAATGATTTTGGCTTTACCTTCGTGAATGAGCCTGCGATTTACCATGAAAACTCCTTGTATGATAGCGATTATCTATATAATCGTAGATTCCCGTTCCAAGCAATGGTACAAGATACCAGAACTATTTAATCCCGTGTTTAATAGAGGAAGACCAGAATGTCCAGTTTTGAAGAACGAAAAGATGCTTTTGAAAATAAATTCGCCCATGATGCAGAGCTCACTTTTAAAGTTGAAGCCCGCTGCTGCAAGCTATTCGGCATTTGGGCCGCAGAGCAGCTCGGCCTTACAGGGGCGGATGCCGAAACATATGCCAAAGAAGTTATTGGTGCCAATCTTGAAGAACCAGGCTTTGATGATGTCAAACGCAAGGTTATTCCCGATTTTCAGGCCAAAAGCCTTGATATCTCGGAGCATATCATCGACTCAATGCTGGAAAAATATTTTGAAGAAGCCAAAATTCAGATCATGTCCGCAACGGAATCATAAGAACTTCTCCATTAAATCCCCATTAAAAAGCCCCGCCGAAGCGGGGCTTGAACTTTTTTTGATTTTTTTATTGTTCCCTGGTTCAACTCACATGCCGGAGTTGTGATTTTTCCACCCTCTATCACTCCGCGATCACCCGCGTTGTGTTCATTGACGCAACACGAATTTAAAAATGCCTTTAATCTGAATATTAGGTTTTTTAGATCAAAGTCAATAATTTGACAAGACTAAAAATTACATTTTTTTGCTGCAAACGCATATATTATTCGTATTATACCTAAAAAAGGTTATAAACTTGCGCAGAACAAGGCTTTTCTGTTTCTTCCTTTACTGCTAAACAGGTGTCATGAAAGCATCAATTATCGTATTTCCGGGGACAAACCGTGAAAAAGACATGGTTATGGCTCTTGAAAAATCCGGAATCCGGCAGCCAGCACTTGTCTGGCATAAGGAAACGGATCTCGGAAGCCCCGACCTTATTATCCTGCCCGGTGGTTTTTCCTACGGCGATTATCTACGCTGCGGCGCAATGGCGGCGCACTCCCCTATCATGAAAGAAGTGATTGCCCATGCCAATAAAGGAACCCGTATCCTTGGTGTCTGTAACGGCTTCCAGATGCTTGTTGAAACGGGATTGCTGCCCGGCGCTCTGCTACGGAACAAAACCTTGAAATTTATCTGCAAGCATGTCCATTTGCGCACGGAAAACGGCGACACCGCCTTTACGAATAAACTTGGCAAAGACCGTATCATTCATGTTCCTGTGGCGCATGGTGATGGAAATTATTTTGCCAATGACGAGATCATGAAAGAGCTGGAAACAGAAAACCGGATCGCCTTTCGCTACTGCGATGAAAAGGGCGCGATCACGAATCAGGCCAACCCGAACGGCTCTGTCTCCAACATCGCCGGAATCCTGAACAAGCGCAAAACCATCCTCGGCATGATGCCCCACCCCGAAAACGCCACGCAGGACTGGCAGGATAATATGTCAGGGCTGCCTTTGTTTGAAGGAATTGTAAAGGCTTTGGGATAGCTTTCAACCATGAAAGAAGATGACCCCAAAAACATCTATACTGTCCGAGCCGATCGCACTGAAGGCATAAAATTTCCGTTAATTTGAAGGCTACGGAATGTCTGAAAGCTTCTGTTTTTCTCTCTAAAATTCACACGTGAGTTAAATGACATATAGGTCAGAATAAAAAATTGACAGCGAAAAAAAACATGCTATATAGCTTGTCTATTATCAGTCTAATCATTTAAAAACACGAGTATATAAAATGAAAAATACATTCACAACTGCGTCTAAAGAGCACTCTACAAACTTTGAAAATATTCCTGCAAATGATTCTAATTTGATCTCTTATGATGATTATTCTCATGCTGGCGGTGTAGGATCTTCAGGTCCTCGATTAGGACAGGGATCTGATGCATTAATACGGAATCCGAATGCATGGGGTGCTGATGGAACGCCGCAGACAATCACATACATATTTTTGGACAACAAGCCTCCCGGTTATGATTCAGAGTTCCTTACCGGCTTCCAATCCTTTCGTGACCCTGCCCGGGCAGCGGCTATGGAGATATTGCATGACATTGAATTACAAACAAATATAAATTTTGTTGAAGTTACAAAATATTCAGAATCCAATATAAGCTTTGGCGTTGTCGATCGCCCGGGTGGCATAGCTGGAACAGCATGGTTTCCAAGTAATACGGATCAGAAAGGTACGATACAAGGCGATTTATGGGTTGATGTCAGATACAATGGCACTTATGAAGATGGTTCATTTGCGCTATATAATTTACGCCATGAATTATTACATACGCTGGGTCTGCGCCATTCATTCGAAGGCGGATTAATCGGTCCTGAAAACACAACAATATATACGAATCTGGCCTATCAAAGACCCGTCGAACATCCGCATTCCAATATGCTTTATGATATCGAGGCTCTTCAAAAAATCTACGGTGTAGACACGACATCTACGAGTGGAAATGATACGTATATTCTAGAAACAGGAACACATGCTATCTGGGATTCCGGTGGCATAGATACCATAGATGCCTCCTCTATAAATTTTAATCTGGAGATTAATCTGAATAGTGGAATCTACGGAAGCGCCAGCGCAAATGGTGAAAAAGGTTTTGTCATTGCCAATAAGACGACAATCGAGAATTACAAAGGCGGAAGTAGCTCGGATACTGTTTTTGGCAATAATGTTCAAAATAACATTCAAACCAATAATGGTAATGATATTATCTATGGATCCTCTGGCAATGATACGTTAAATGGAGGAGGCGGCGTCGACTATCTCATTTATGAATCATTACCTTATAATCAATTTAATTTTTCAAACTATTCTGTAGATAATTTTGGAGTAACAATCACAAACAGAACCGGGGGCTGGATTGATAAAGTTGAAAATATCGAGTTTTTTCAGTTCTCTGATAGAACTCTCAAGTTTAGCGATATCTTAACCGGTCATTCTGATGGAACTGTTAGTGCTATTGAACGTAACCATGCCCCCAAAGCTGGAGATGACCACTTTATTGTAGAAAAAGGGGATCGGCTAGTCGTTCAGAAGTCTGAGATACTGGCGAACGACAAAGACATTGATGGTGATAGTATAAGTTTTGTCGAGAATAATCAGGTTGTTGACGGCAGGATCAATACATATAGGGATTATTTTGCCTTTCAGGCACCACGATCCGCAGGCGTTCATAAATTTGATTATCTTATCTCGGATGGTAAGGGAGGAACTGACGTTGGAACAGTCACAATCGACGTTCTTGATTATCTAAATCGTCCCCCTGAAGCAGTTGATGACTATTTCACAATGAATGCCGGTTCCCAAATAAGGATTCATGTAACCAAGTTACCCTGGAACGATACAGACCTGGATGGTGATCCTCTGAGCCTTGTCAGTGTGGATAACTTACCCGAAGGTTTCACATACGCAAGTAATTATGTCACTTATAAAGATGAAGGAACGATCTCACGAGACTTATCATTCCAATATACTGTCTCGGATGGTGTCTTGACGGATACAGGGAATGTTTTTGTGACAGTGAACGGAACAGAACCACCTCCTCCGGTTCAGCCACCACCAACAACGCCTCCCCCACAGCCACCGGAGCCTCCTCAACCAGAGTCCCCTACGAGTACGGGTATTCTGACATTCAATGAAGATAATTTTTCAGCCTATACCATTAAAGGAGATAGAAACGTAAAAGTATTTGATATTCTTGATAATGGCAAAACCGTCCATATGGAAGGAAATCTATGGAAAAAAGTTGCTTTGGATATCGAGATTACAAAAGATACCGTTCTGGAATTTGATTTTAAATCAAATATAGAAGGTGAAAACCACTCTATTGGTTTTGATGACAATAACTACGCCTCAAGATCAGACCTTATTTCACTTCACGGAACAAGTAATAAACACTTCTTACAGGCAGAACCCTATAAAGGGGATGGTAACTGGCAACATTATACGATTAAACTTTCTGAATTTTTCAATGCGGGCAAGGAAGTAAATTACCTGACATTTGGAAATGATGATGATTCTTACAGTAATGCAGACAGTTATTTCAGGAACGTCGAAATCAAAAATGGACAAACGGATAACAATCCCGGAAATGCTTTTGATGTTGATACCGCAAGTATCAGTAACTCTTCGGGCAACATCAAGTTTGACCAGGGGGACACTTTGACCGCCACAACTGATTTTGCTAAAACAGCCGCCTGTGAGATGGAAGACATCCAGTTTGATGCTGCCGGAGAGAGTTATCACCTTACAGATATTCCACAGGACAGTAATGATGTAAGTCTTGTAGGAGTCGCGCACACAATGCCTGATATGCCTTTTGATTTTAATTCTTAATATCGGTTTTTATTAATTATAAAGGGGGGAGATATGATCCCCCCTTTATTTATAGCCAGATGTACAAACGCGCCCCCGCCTTTTAAAGAACATATAGACAGGCACAGGAAAGATTTTTATACTGCAGACATAATCAATAAAGAGCAGGAGAAAAATCATGGAAAATATTTATACCATCCGCGTATCGCTGGACAAAAAAACATATCGCGACATTGCCATACAGGGGGAACAGAGCCTTTATAAATTTGCCGAATCCATTATCGATTCTTTTGATTTTGATCTGGATCACGCCTTCGGGTTCTTCAGTAATCTGGAAAGCCCCTATGGGTCGAGCGAAGAATCATACGAATTATTTGCTGATATGGAAGATTATGAACCCGTGCAGGAAAATACAAAAGGCGTTGAAAAAACAAAAATCGCCGATGTCTACGAACAGGACAAAAAAATGCTGTTCCTGTTCGATTATGGCGATGACTGGATCTTTATGACAGAATGCATCAAAGTGCAGCCGGCAACGTCAAACGACCACTTGCCGAAAATAATCAATTCCGTTGGAGAAGCGCCAGAACAATATCCCGATTACGAGGATTGCGACGACGAAGAAGCGGCGTGATTAGGGGAAAAACATCCCCGCCATGCCCACCTACGCGGGCATGACGGAAACAACCTTCGCTACTTCGCGGTAGAAAGAAAAAACGACAATGATAAACGCAGCACAAAAAATAAAAGAACCCTCCTTTAAAGAGCCTGAAATAACACAGGCGCTTGCTGCCGAGCACGGGCTGAACGAGGAAGAATATCATCTCATGCTCTCCATCATCGGGCGGACACCGCGTTTTACCGAGCTTGGGATCTTCTCGGTCATGTGGAGCGAGCATTGCTCTTATAAATCCTCACGGCTGCATTTAAAGAAGCTGCCAACAAAAGCGCCGTGGGTGATTCAGGGGCCGGGCGAGAATGCCGGAGTCATTGATATTGGCGATGGGCAGGCCGCAATCTTCAAAATGGAATCACATAACCACCCGTCATATATCGAGCCTTATCAGGGTGCGGCAACGGGCGTTGGCGGAATCATGCGCGATGTGTTCACAATGGGCGCAAGACCGATTGCCAATATTAACGCACTGCGTTTTGGGGATCCGTCCCACCCGAAAACACGGCATCTGGTTTCCGGCGTTGTTGCCGGCATTGCAGGTTACGGCAACTGTATGGGCGTGCCGACAGTCGGCGGCGAGGTAAATTTTCACGCCTCCTATAACGGCAATATCCTTGTCAATGCGATGACCGTTGGCATTGCCGATCAGGATTTTATCTATTATGCACGCGGCGCAGCGCCCGATCAGCCCGTTGTCTATGTCGGCAGCAAAACCGGACGCGATGGTATCCATGGCGCAACAATGGCCAGCGCCAGTTTTGACGATGAAGCCGAAGCCCGGCGCCCGACCGTACAGGTTGGTGACCCCTTCACCGAAAAACTTTTGCTCGAAGCCTGTCTGGAACTGATGCAGCTTGATGCAATTATTTCCATTCAGGATATGGGCGCGGCGGGACTGACATCTTCCTCCGTTGAAATTGCCGATAAAGGCGAAATCGGTGTGATGCTTGATCTTGATAAAGTACCGCAGCGCGAGCCCGATATGAGTCCTTACGAAATCATGCTTTCTGAATCACAGGAACGTATGCTGATGATTCTCAAACCCGGCAAGGAAAAGCTGGCGCAGGAGATTTTCGAGAAATGGGATCTTGATTTTGCCGTCATCGGCACAACCACAGAAAAGCGCCATTTACATTTAAGTATGCATGGTAAAGTCTGGTGCGATATTCCTGTCCCGCCTTTGGTAGATGATGCCCCGATTTATGATCGTCCGCAGGGTCTTTATCCGAAGCCCGCCCCTGTCCCCGTCATAAGCGACACAGGCCATCTGGAGCCGATATTAAAAACACTTGTCTCCTGCCCCGATATGGCTTCAAAACGCTGGATCTGGGAGCAGTATGACCATCTTGTTATGGGAGAAACTGTGGCGCAGCCGGGACAGGCCGATGCGGCAATTGTCAAGATTCCGGAGAGCAACAAAGCCCTTGCCATCACCTCGGACTGTACCCCGAGATACTGTCACGCCAACCCCTATGAAGGCGGAAAGCAGGTCATCGCCGAGAGCTACCGCAATCTTTGTGCCACAGGCGCAACACCGCTGGCGGTAACGGACAATTTGAATTTCGGTAATCCGCACAAATCCGAAATCATGGCGCAGTTTGTCGGCTGCATCGAAGGAATGGCAGCGGCCTGTACCGCGCTGGATTATCCGGTTATTTCCGGCAATGTCAGCCTTTATAACGAAACCAATGATACCGCAATTCTGCCAACGCCAACGATTGGCGGTGTCGGTCTTTTGCAGGACTGGCGTAAGGCCGGCACCATTGGTTTTAAAACAGCCGGAGAAACCATTTTTCTCATCGGGGAAACGCACGGCCATATCGGACAATCTCTTTATTTGCGCGAAATCCACAATTCCGAAGCTGGCGATGCACCGCCTGTTGATCTAGCCACCGAACGGCTGCACGGCGAATTTGTCCGTGATCTGATCCAGCGTGGACTTGTCAGTACCTGCCACGATATCAGCGATGGCGGACTGCTTTGCGCTCTCGCTGAAATGGCGATGGCGGGACAATGTGGCGCGTCCCTTGATCTTGATGATCCCTCTCCCGCTTTCTGGTTCGGCGAGGACCAGGCGCGCTATGTCATTACCACTTCTGAAATAGAATCCCTTGAAGCACTGGCAAAAACCTCTGGAGTTCCCTTAATCCCTCTTGGTAAGACAACGGCACAATATCACTTGAAGCTACCGACAGGACAGGTTATCTCTATAGAAGATTTAAAAAAACTGCATGAAAACTGGCTGCCGGATTATATGGCCGGAAAATCATAAAAGGGAAAACTGAAATGGCGATGGATGCGGGCGAAATCGAAGCGCTGATTAAACAGAACATCCCCGATGCGACTGTAAAAATTCAGGATCTTCGCGGGGATGGCGATCATTATGCCGCTTATATAGAATCAGACTCCTTCATCGGAAAATCCCGTGTCCAGCAGCACCAGATTGTCTATGCAGCACTACAGGGAAAAATGGGCGGCGACCTTCACGCCCTTGCCATACAAACAGCAACACCAGAGGAGTAAAAAATGGAAAATGTAGTTTTTGACCGTATTCGCAAACAAATTGAAAGTGACGATATTGTGCTTTATATGAAAGGCACAGCCATTTTTCCGCAATGCGGATTTTCTGCGGCAACAGTGCAGATCCTGAGCCAGATCGGCGTACCGTTCAAAGATTATAATGTCCTTGAGGATAGCGATATCCGCGAAGGCATCAAACAATTCACCAACTGGCCGACAATCCCGCAACTCTACGTCAAAGGCGAATTTATCGGCGGCTGCGATATCGTCCGTGAAATGTTCGAGACGGGCGAATTACAGGAAATGCTGGAAGAAAAAGGGCTTATTGCCGCGTAAAGACACAAAACCTTAAAGAACATCATGCCCGCGCAGGCGGGCATGTGACAATAAACAGGTGTGCGGCAAAGCGTCACTCTTTCTGGAAAAACCTATATCCGGGGCAATTTACTATCCTTATAGATATTGCACGACATGATAAGCCCAAACCCGATCATCACTGCCATCATCGCTGTACCGCCATAGGAAATCAGCGGTAACGGCGCGCCAACCACGGGAATTAGACCCATCACCATCGCCACATTGATAAAAACATAGAGCGATAAATTGACCATCAGGCCAAAGGCCAGTAACCGTCCATAGCCATGGCGACAGCGAAAGGCAATCCACGCCGTATAAAGGAAAGCCAGTGCAAAGAGTCCAAGGATCAGCAGACCGCCAATCAACCCCCACTCCTCCGCCCACAGGGTAAAAATAAAATCCGTTTGCTTCTCGGGGAGAAAATTCAGGTGACTTTGCGTCCCTTTCAGAAATCCGCGCCCTTCTATACCACCCGAGCCAAGCGCAATTTTTGACTGCGTAATGTGATAACCCGCGCCGAGCGGATCATCTTCAGGATGCAGAAATGTCAAGATACGCTGCTTCTGGTAATTATGAAGGCCAAAATGCCATGCCAGCGGGATAATCGCTGCCGTAGCGCCGATCCCGCCGATAAAAAGCCAGGCCGGAGCCCCTGCGACAAAAAAAACAGCTACACCCGCCATGACAATCATTAAAGATGTCCCCAGATCAGGCTGCAACAAGACCAGCGCAACAGGCGCAAGAATCATCAGTGCAGGTGGAATGAGAAAAGAAATACGTTTCATATCCTCCAGCGGCGCAGCATGGAAATAACGCGCAAGCGCCATAATAACGACAATCTTCATCAGCTCGGAAGGCTGTAATTTAATCACACCAAGATTAATCCAGCGCTGCGCTCCCATTCCGATATGCCCCTTGATTTCAACAATCAGCAAAAGTAAAAACCCTATGGCATAACAGACATAAGAAAGCCTTTGCCAATAGCGGATATCAATCAAGGCCATCACAATCATCCCTACCAGAAAAACAGAAAAGCGCATCATCTGTCTTGAGGCCCAGGGATGAAAACTGCCTCCTGCCGCAGAATAAAGCGCGGCAAAACCGATAGAAGATAAAAAAATGATCAGGAGAACCAGTCCCCAGTTGATATAAATAATTTTTTGTTTCAGGGAAAAACCGCCCTGAATTGAAATTGATTTTGCCATTATTTTTTTGTCCCATCTTTCATTTCTGTTAAAGCACGCTCCTGCACTTTTAACAAAAGATCACGGGCAATAGGCGCTGCCGTTGCCGATCCGCTACTGCCATGCTCAACAACAACAGTACAGGCATAACGCGGTGATGAAACAGGCGCATAGCCAACAAACAATGCATGATGACGAAATTTCCATGGCAGCTCACTATTCTGCACGCCCTCAAGACGATCCGCCATACTAATACGCCGCACTTGTGCCGTCCCCGTTTTTCCTCCCATTTCAAATCCTTCCTTTTGGATCTGCGCCGCATTCGCTGTTCCGCGCAGACTTCCAACAACCTTATCCATTCCCTTAATAATAAGGGCGATATTGCTCTTTTTAAAATCAAGTTTTCGCCATACCCTTTCCCGCCCGGACAGGTCGTCTATCGAATTTGTGATCCACGGTTTGACTTCATACCCGCCATTGACCAGCCGCGATGTCATCACTGCAAGCTGTAAAGGCGTTGCTTGTAGAAAACCCTGCCCGATACTGGAAACAATCGTTTCTCCCGGTTGCCAGCCTGTACCGAAATGCCCCATCTTCCATGCTTTTGTCGGCATCAACCCCGGTCTTTCTTCGGGCAATTCAAAACCCAGTGTCTGTCCCATCCCGAGCTTATTGGCATATTCTGAAATTTTATCAATACCAACATCTGTAGCCATTTTATAAAAAAACGTATCGCAGGATTGCGCAAGGGCTTCCACAAGATCAACACGTCCATGCCCGCCCCGCTTCCAGCAATGAAACCGATCACCACTATAATCATAATGTCCGGGACAAAAAACGCTCGTATTCTGACTGATTTTTCCTTCTTCCAACCCTGCCATAGCCGTAACCATTTTAAAAGTTGATCCCGGCGGATACAGACCACCAACCGCTTTGTTATTCAGTGGCAACCCGGGATTGGCCAACATTTCCTCCCATATTTCGGCAGACAGGCCACGCGTAAACAGATTAGGGTCAAAACTCGGAGAAGAGGTTAGGGCATAAACAGCGCCCGTATGAACATCCATAAGAACCGCAGAGGCGCTTTGCTCCATTTCAAGACGCTTTTGCATATAAATCTGTAACTCGGAATCGATTGTCAGGCTTATTTTTTTGCCGGGATTGCCGGGTCTGCGTTTTAATTCCCGCACCTCACGACCGACAACATTGACCTCAACCTCTGCTGTACCTGCCGTTCCGCGCAATCCTTTATCATAAAATTTTTCAATACCGGTTTTCCCGATTTTAAAACCGGGCAGCGTTAAAACAGGATCACCGGTCAACTCCGAAGAGCTTACCGCTCCGACATACCCGACAAGATGCGCCGTTGCTTCCCCTAAAGGATAGGTACGAATTTCCCCCGCATCAATGGATAGTCCGGGAAGGTCAGGCAAATTCACTTCAATGCGCGCAACATCTTCCCATTCCAGATTATTCTTTACTTCAAGCGGAACAAAATCTGCTTGTTTTTCAGCAAGTTTCATCGTTTTTTTAATATCGCGCTGGCTAAGCTCAATCAGTTTTTGCAGGCGCGAAAGAACTTTTTCAAGATCCCCCGCCTGTTCCGGCACAATCAAAACACGGAAGCTTTGATCATTGACGGCCAGTGGCACACCAAAACGATCCACAAGCCTTCCCCGCGATGGCGCCAGCATTTTCAGGTTGATCCTGTTATTTTCCGCCAGCGTTTTGTATTTCTGCCCTTGCGCAATCTGCAACCACGCAAGCCGTCCTCCCAATATGGCAAGACAGCTCCCCTGCAACGCGCCGATGATAACGGCGCGGCGCGTAAAGGATGTCAGCTGCTCATTATCCTTTTTCATGTCTACCGGATTTCTATCGCCTTGATGCTACTGGAAGCATACGATGCGTTACCACGAGCAGCAAGGTCACAAAAGGAAATAAAAGAAGGCTGAGTGCACCGCTACTCAAAACAGGCAGGAGCGGACTCCAGTGCGCAGAAGACAAACCATATAAAGCCCACTGCACACAAACAGACACCAGTGATACCACTCCAAATACAGCCCAGATCGTACTATAAGGCTGCCCCATCAAAAAACGCCTCTGCTCCCGCACAAGCCAGTGTACCGTTACAAGAACCAGCGCATAAATACCCGGCGGCATACCGCTTAAAACATCCATAACAAGACCAATGATAAAACAAAAAAATATTGGCAATAATGTCGGACGGTATATCGCCCAGTAATAAACAGCCATCAGAACAAATTGCGGCTTAAGCGCCGCTGTCGGCAAAAAGGGCAACGCCACAACATTTAAAACCAGCAAGCCAAAAAGAAGAAGATGCGGCACAAGCAAACGTCCGGCATGCTCTATTTTTGTGAATGAAAAATCCTGATCGATCATCGCTACGGCAATGCCTGCCCCTGTGCAGGTATCAAATTATAATCATCTGCTTTATTGATGATACGAACCATATTTACACGATCAATAACGGCATAGGGCTGGATCGCAAAAGTTCCGTCTTCTGCTTTTATAACCCGTCCCACAGGAAGACCATAAGGAAACAGACCGCCATGACCGGATGTAATAACGCGTGCCCCTTCCTCGATCTTAATCTCGGGTGGCAAATGCAGAAGAGTGGGGATATCACTATTATTTCCGGCCAGAATAGCGCGTTGTTCCATCCCCGGAATCAGGACAGGAATACGGGAGTTCATATCGGTTAAAAGCAATATACGCGCTGTTTTTCTACCACTTTCAATGATACGGCCTACCAGACCGTCTCCAGCCAGTACAGCCTGTCCGCTTTCGACACCGCTTTCACTTCCAGCCAGCACCAGAAGACTTTTGGCAAATGAATTACCGGAATCTGCAATAATGTGAGCCGACACAAAACGATGTGCTGGCTCAATTTTAATGTTCAACAATTTTTGCAGATTTTCATTTTCCTCCTGCAAGGTCAATGCTGTCTGATACCAGTCCCGAAGGCGGTCATTTTCCTGTAACAATCTGGCATTTTCTGCCTGCAATGATGCCACACCGCTAACGGCTCGCACATATTCAGCCGCCCGGAAAAAAGGCCGGTTGACCGCAGAAAGCACAGGCCCGAACAGATCTGTTGTCTTTGTTCTTGCGCCTTCAAGAAGTGAGGGATTCAGGGATGAAATAGAAAACAGGATAAGAGAAAAAATAATGAAAAAGAAAGACCCTGTCTTTGCCCCCCATAAATGCAAAGGGACAACGCGTGTCATATTTCTGGTTCTTGATCTGTGTTTCAAAACAGTTCCCTTAAAAGGCTTTGCTGTTTACGAGCAATAAGTACTAAGTGCTAGAAAAAAACAACAAAGAAGCAAGCCCCTATCTATAAAATATAACATGTATTTGTGAATAACCGCAATGCGTTTGACAAAAACTGCTTTTTTTAGAAATTCCCGATCAGGATATTTTTAAGGGTTTTCATTTCCTCCAGCGCATGGCCGGTTCCCAGTGCCACGCAGGAAAGAGGGTCGTCGGCAATCGCCACAGCCAGACCCGTTGCATGACGCAAGACATAATCCAGATTTGACAGCAGCGCCCCGCCCCCTGTCAAAACAATTCCTTTTTCTACAATATCAGAAGACAGTTCAGGCGGCGTATGCTCCAGCGCCACCTTGACCGCCTCGACAATCTGTCCCACAGGCTCCCCGAGAGCTTCTGCGACCTGCCGCTCGGTCACGACAATTTCCTTGGGAACGCCGTTCATTAAATCGCGCCCCTTGATCTGCATTCTACGGCCTTCTCCATCAGCAGGAAGACACGCAGAACCAATTTCTTTTTTAATCCGCTCGGCGGTTGTTTCGCCAACCAGAAGATTATGCACCCGCCGGATATAGGCAATCACAGCCTCATCCATTTTATCGCCGCCGACCCGTACCGATTTTGCATACACGATACCGCCCAGTGAAATAACGGCAACTTCTGTCGTACCGCCGCCAATGTCAACGACCATAGACCCGGTAGGCTCGGTCACAGGAAGTCCCGCACCAATCGCCGCCGCCATGGGTTCTTCAATCAAACCGACCTGTGAGGCTCCAGCACTTTCGGCAGATTCAATAATAGCGCGCTGCTCAACGGCTGTAGAGCCGGAGGGCACACATATAACCATTTTAGGGGATACAAAAGACCGACGATTATGCACTTTACGGATAAAATGCTTGATCATGGCCTCTGTGACTTCAAAATCAGCAATGACCCCATCCCTTAAAGGGCGAATCGCCACAATATTTCCGGGAGTCCGCCCCAGCATTTGCTTGGCTTCATTACCGACAGCAAGAATCTGTTTTTTACCGTGAATCAGCGAAATTGCCACAACAGAAGGCTCGTTCAGTACAATACCCTGATCCCGAACATAAACCAGCGTATTGGCCGTTCCAAGATCAATCGCCATATCTGCAGACATAAAACCGAAAAGTTTTGAAAACATCATGATTCCCTGTGGATTGGGATTGTTATAGCAGACTCATAAATGTTATGCATCAAGATTATAAAAGCCTTCAGGCAAAAATAAAAGGCTCGCGGAACGAGCCTTAAACAATACACAAAAGTTCCTGTTAGCCCTGACGACCCTTCATACGTGGATTACGTTTATTAATCACATACATACGGCCACGGCGACGCACTAACTTACTGTTCCGGTCTCTACTTTTCCATGTTTTTAGCGAGTTTTTAATTTTCATCGCTTGATCTTTCATCTCATATTTAATCAGAAGCAGCACATTACATAGGCTGCATTAGACTTGTCAAGCTTTTCTATACTGTAAATATGCAGAATTTTTATAAAAAAATTCAAACAATAAATTGATTTCCTTTAAAAAACAGTCACCATTAACGGAAATATAATATATCTCGCCCATTATTATACTTAAGAATAATGGGCCATTGGTTTCTAATACAATACGAATCAGATAGACAGGCTCTAAAACTATGGAAATAGCAGAAGCAAAAAAAATGTTCAAAGCCGGTGATGTTATCATGCGGCAAGGGGACAAAGGTGACTGCGCCTATATTATTGAAGAAGGTCTGGTCGAAATCCTGATCGAAAAAGACAACGGGACGATCCAACAGGTCGGCACACGGGGGGAAGGAACCATTATCGGCGAAATGGCGATCGTTGATGATGCCCCGCGAACAGCCACCGTCAAAGCCCTTAAAGACTGCAAGATGCTCGAAATTACCCGCGATGATTTTTCCCAGCGCCTGAAAAATGCCGATCCTGTTATCCAGATGATTAGTCAGGTTATCCTGACGCGCTACCGGGATACACTCACAAGATCAGAAATATTACGGGAAAGTGACAATTTCCCCCCGCCTGAGGCTCTTGAACGTAGCTACGCTGCCCGGACGGATGTCGTTGAATCCATTAAAATTGCCAACGAATTCAAAGCCGCCCTTGAAAATGGTGATCTCGAACTACACTACCAGCCAATAATAAATCTTGGAAATGGCAATGTTTCAGGCTTTGAAGCCCTGATGCGCTGGAACCATAAAAAAGATGGTTTTATCTCTCCGGGTGTTTTTATCCCGATTGCCGAAAAAAGCGGTCTGATCATTGAGGCCAGCAAATGGGCGCTCAAGGAAGCCTGTGCGGCACTCGGCAGAATCGAAAAAGCGGTTGAGAACAGCACACCCTTGTATGTCAGTGTAAATTTTTCCAGTCACGATTTTGCCGAAGACAACTTTGTAAGTAATTTGCTTGAAACAATTCAGAACAGTCAGATCAAACCACCCCAGATTAAACTGGAAATAACAGAAAGACTTTTGATCCAGCAGCCGGACAATGCCAAAGAAACACTGGAATCCTGTCGGGATGCAGGAGTCGGGATTGCCATTGATGATTTTGGAACGGGATATTCATCTCTGAGCTATCTTTACTACTTCCCCATTCAGGTTCTTAAAATAGACCAGAGCTTTATCCGTACTATTTATAGAGAAGATCGCAGCCTTGAACTTGTCAAATCCATCGTGGGTCTGGGAAAAAATATGGGTATGGAGATTGTTGCAGAGGGCGTGGAAACACTGGAAGAGGCCGAATTACTCCAGAATATGGGCTGTGATAGCGCACAAGGGTATTATTTTGCAAAACCCATGTCAGAACAGGAGGTTATTAAAAAACTATGTCACTGGAAACCTCTCAGGCTTTCAGCTTAAAAAATAAAAACCTTCAATTGTTAAACTGTTCACATTTTATTTCCATATAATATGTTACGATCAAAGTAAGGTTGGATAAATAAAAGGGAAAATTATGTCAAACACTCCTTATAATCACGGCACTACCGGGGAACACGTACCGGAAAATGACATAACGCATACGATTCAAGCATCAGGGCAGGACAATATTCCTGTACCCAATGCCGATTTTGTAAAAAACTCCGAAATATTGCGGGATGGACAGGATTTAATTCTGCAGGCTCGGGATGGGTCGGTCATTGTTATTGAAGATTATTTTAGCATTGATCCTGCACCATTACTCCAGTCTCCTGACGGAGCCATGCTGACATCCGATCTTGTGAACTCCTTTATTCAGCAGACAGGGCATGCCCAATATGCAGATGCCGGCTCCATGAGCGATGCCAACCCGATTGGGGCTATTCAGGAAATTACCGGAAAAGCGAGTGTCACCCGTAATGACGGCTCCCGGGACACAATTACAATCGGAACGGCAATATACGAAGGTGATGTCATTGAAACTGAAGATGACGGCGCGGTCAATATTGTCTTTATAGATGAAACAAGTTTTGCCATTTCACAAAATGCCAAACTGGCGATTGATGAATATGTTTTTGATCCGTCCTCGGAAAGCGGCACATCAGATTTTTCTATTTTACGCGGACTCTTTGTTTTCACCAGCGGTCTGATCGGACGTGACGACCCCGATGATGTCAGTATTGACACACCCATGGGTTCAATCGGTATTCGCGGCACGATTATTGCCGGCAATGTTACGACAGGCGAGATCACCCTGATGGAAGGTGCCATTGTCCTGCGCGCTTTTAATGGTAGCGAAATTACACTTGCCAACCAGTATGATACGGCACGCTTTGATCCTGCAGGTGGCGAGACCTCCTATGTTGGAAAAACCACACCTGAAATATTCAACAGTAATTTTGAATCTGTGAAAGCTGTGGCTCCCGCTTTATTTGCAGCGCCACCAACAGGAAACGAGCCTGCGGATTCCTCCCAGCCAGAAGCCGCGCCGCAGCAGCAACCGGCTGCAGAAGATCCCTTCTTTGACAATAAAGCCGATGCCCAATTTGATCAGGGAGTCAACACCGTCCCTTCTGGACAGTCTCAACCCTTACTCAATAGTGAGCCCATAGTAACAACTGCCCCTTTGGACGCACCACTACCGCCACCACCAGTCGCACCATCATCGGATCCGGTTGGTACAGATACTTCTGTCAACAGCACCCCTCTGCCGCCGCCCCCTTCAGGAAGCACAACGACCACGACCAGTACCAGTACCAATACCACTACAAACACGAACACAAGCGGGACAATCTTCCTGAATAGTATTGGCGGCAGTCAGGGTTTTATTCTCAATGGTGTGGCGGGATCACTCTCGCATTTCGGGTTTTCCGTTGCAGCCTTGGGTGATCCGGATAATAACGGTCTTGGGAATTTTCTGGTAGGCACAAATGTCGACACTGCAGGAAAAATATATAAATTCAATGGCATGACGGCAGATGGTAACCAGTCGATCGGTCCTAACAATACAACAACTGCCGATGTCGCCAGTATTGGTGATTTTAACGGCGATGGCATAACCAATTTTATTTCCGGTACACCTTTTTCAGATAATATTACAACCGATGGCGGAGGCATTACGATACACTCTACAGGAACAACAATTGGTACCGGCCTGAATGCAGGAGACATGGCCGGCCAATCCGTGGCAGGTATCGGCGATATAAATGGGGATGGTCTCAATGATATCCTGTTTGGCGCACCCGGAAGAGATAATGGCGGTACAAACTATGGTTCCAGCTATATCATTTTTGGTGCCAGTGCGGCTGGAGTCATTGATGCCGGTGCAATCGGTTCCAATAGGATCAAAATAGATGGCTCCGGCTACACGAACGGACAATTCGGGAATTTTGTCAGTGGCGCCGGAGACTTCAATAATGATGGTTTTTCTGACTTCGTCTCGACAGAGCATATTTCAGCCAATGCCGGACAGGCATATCTTTTTATGGGTTCAGTAGCACCCGCCTATTCCAATCCAACTGGCGCATCCTATATTTTTACCGGCATAGGAACAGACGGGTTTGATGTTCCTGTGATGAGTATGGGGGATATGAATGGCGATGGAACAAGCGATATTGCCATCGCCGATACATTAAATAATAAAATCCATATTCTTTTCGGCGGGGGAGCCGTCGATACAGTCCTTTCGGATAATGTCGGCAGTAACGGATACACCATTATCAATAGTGGCGCAGGGGAGATTGATGGCGGCGGTTATGCCGGAGATTTTAACGGTGACGGATTTGATGACATAGCGCTTGCTGTCCGTAATGGCACATCTGCCGATATTTTCGTTATTTACGGCAAGGCAGGAATGTCTGGCATCCTTGATATACAAAGCCTGTACGGTAATTCTGCTCTTGCCTATCATAGCAAATATACAATCGGACATACGGCACCCTTCGAATTTAATTTTTCCGCGACAGCAGGCGATATAAACGGCGACGGATTTGATGACCTTCTGGTCGGAACACCCGAAGCCAATGGCGGAGATGGTTCAGTCGCTGTTCTTCTCGGACGGAATGAATCAAAACTCGGAGCCGATGGGAACCAGACCCATATCGCCCATGATACCTCACCAGACAATAAGGTTTTTGCAAATGGCGACAACCAGCATCTGGTGGGTGATAGCACGAACAACGAGTTAAGCGATAAACTTGCCACAGATTTATGGGCGCATACAAATGTTTCCATGCGCGGCGGTGCAGGTAATGACATCATGACCCTTAACAATCTGAGTGCCGGCGTTGATGTCCATAATGCCAGTACACTGGGTAATCTTGATGGCGGAGCAGGTCATGACAGTCTTTTATTTTTCGGCGATAATGACACGCTGGATTTTTCATCTGTTGGTTCAGAAGGTCTGTCCGGTATCGAGGTTTTCCAAATGATGGGAACAGGCCAGACCCTTAAACTGGGTATTGATGATATTTTCCGTCTGCTACAGGAAAGCGATAACGGAACGCTGAAAATCTCTGGAAACGGCAACACAAATAATGAATTGATGATAGAGAATAACGGAATTACTTTTTTTGGCGGAAGCAATCTTACACCCGCTATATTGAGAACCGAACTTGATGATGTTCATGACCCTTTAACAACCAATAGCGTGACCCATACAACAGTTGGAAACTATGAAAACTTTAGTATCGGTGGCTATACGCTGCAAATTGAAAATATTCTGCTGGATGCAACAAATCCTGCGCAAATTGTTTAACCCCCCGCACCAGAAAGCAAAAAACTGCCCTCGTCACGGCAGTTTTTTGTTATGCCTCACTTGCTCTCTGCGATAAAGACACCGCGCCAGTCTTCTTTAGGAGGGTTTTTCTTCATAAGCGCGATACGATCCATAAAAACGTAATAAAATACCGTCATCCCTTCTCTTGCGATAGTCTGGCACTGCTCTGCCAATTTTCTGGCATCATCCCATTTTCTGGCACGATAGGCTTCGAGCATGGCCTTGTGTTTTTCTTCCCACTCCAGAAAATAATCGCTTTTTGCCATCTCCTCATCGCCAAGAAGAACGAAAATCCGCTCGGGTTCCCTTTTTCCCTTCACCCGAATAAGATCCAGTTCGAGAGTCGCCATCCCCTGAACCTGCTGCCGTGTTTTTTCACCGAGGAGAATTCGTACACCATAGTTTTTGGTTTGCCCCTCCAGACGTGAAGCCAGATTAACCGTGTCCCCAAGTGCAGAATAGGCAAAGCGTTGCCTGCTCCCCATATTACCCACACTGGCATGCCCTGTATTAATTCCAATTCCGGCCTCGAGAAATACAACCGGACGCCCTTCTTCTTCCGCTTTTTGTTTGAGCGCCGCATTAATCGGGATCAGTGCCTTATTCATCTGTAAAGCCGTATGGCAGGCATGAAGCGCATGATCCTTATCATCAAGCGGCGCATTCCAGAATGCCATCATGGCATCCCCCATATATTTATCAATCGTCCCGCGATGATGCATAACCAGATCGGACATCGGCGTTAAAAAATCATTCATGAGATGAATCAAATCCTCCGGACTCATCGTTTCGGAAATAGAGGTGAAATTACGGATATCGGTAAACATAACGGTAAGCTCTCTTGTATCTCCGCCTAGTTTCAGCTTTTCAGGGTTTTTAGTGAGTTCCTTCATAAATTCAGGAGAAATATAAAACCCGAAAGCCTGCCGAACCTGTTTGCGCTCGGCTTCTGTGCGGATATAAGTGAGCAAAGAAGAAATCACGAATAAGGCTAAAAAACAAAGGCTGGTATAAACCGGATCAAGAAGCAGTCCATAGATTTCAAAACTATACCACGACACAAAGGAAATAGCCGCAATGAGCGTTACTATAAAAACAGCCATATAGACAGCACCGATAAAAGGCGCGAGTAATATAATCAGCAATCCGATCACAACGACAATAATCAGTTCTACCCCATCCATAATTTTTGGACGTGAAAGAAAATCTCCTGAAATCATCTGCTCAACGACATTGGCATGAACCTCTACGCCGGGGATAAAAATATCAAGCGGTGTTGATCTTATATCCTTCAACCCCTCGGCACTTGTCCCTATAAAAACGATTTTATCTTTTATACGCGCAGTATCAGTCTGATAGTCAAGAACCTGCCACGCCGGAATATATTTTCCGGAACGCTCTTTACTAAAATATACAAAAAACTGACCGTTCCAGTCCAGCGGCACTTCATATTTGCCAATGCTCATTCGCAAGGGGGAGTCAAACACCCCGATTTCATCCGGATTCAGCGTTCGTATTTTTACAAGCGTTTTGGCTCCCTGTGACACACGCAATGCCTCCATTGCCAGTGAGGGATAAAGAACCGGAGCCTTATTCTGCTGCTCTTTAAAAGAAAAAAGCAAAGGAACACGCCGGATGATCCCGTCAATTTCCGGAGAGACACCAAAACATCCATTTCCCGCCGCCGCCTTTGCCAACACAGGAAGATTGGTTGCCGCGCCAGGAATACCCGGAACAGTTTCTGTTAAAGACCGCGCCGATTTTGTCAACAGAACAGGCTGCGATAATACTGGCGTCTGACGCGTTACATTTTCATCTCCTGCCCAGATAAAAGCCGTGACAACACGCTGCGAATTTTGAATCGCCTGTGAAAAAACCATATCATGATCCGGCATAACCTTTAAAATTTCCTGTAGCCCCTCATGCTGCTGCTCCGGGGGCAGCCGTTCCAGAATCTCCTGGGGAGAAGTGCGGTCACGTTCGGCAAACACCATATCAAATACAATTGCTTTTGCACCCATCTCACTTAAATTATCGACCAGCCTTGCCAGTACATGACGCGACCACGGCCACTGACCCAAATCTTCCCGTCCCAGAGAGATTTCATCAATATCCACAATCACGACATCATCTGTCTGTGGCCTTGGATCCATCTTATTATAAGCATCGAACGCAAGATAACGGAGGGACTTACTCCAGTTATAATCGTGAATCCGCACCATCAGAGCGCCCGCCAGAAGCGCTAGCAAAACAAGTGTATGAATCAAACGGTTCGTAAGAATTCTTGACATGATCCTTTACCTTTACCGTTCCCGCAGCGCATTGGCACGGGCACGCAAAAGCGGCTTTAATAAATATGTCATGATTGTACGCTTGCCTGTTACAATCTGTGTCTCTGCCACCATACCCGGTGTAATCGGTAATTTATGATCTTCGGTTCCCAAATAGTTTTTAACGGTACGTACCTCGATTTCAAAAAATACATTCCCGTCCCTGTCTGTCACGTTATTTGCGCCAATGCGGATTAACGTCCCCTTTAACTGTCCATAGATTGTTGCATCATAAGCACTTATCTTGACATTAACCTCCTGCCCCGGCTTCAGGAAAGCAATGTCACTGGGGCGGACTTTAGCAATAATCTTGAGTTCGTCATCAACCGGAACAATTTCAATTAATTTATGCGCTGGTTCAATCACCCCGCCTATCGTTTTTACAGCAATCTTGTTGACAATTCCGCTGACGGGAGCGCGAAGCTCGGTACGGAACACGCGGTCACCCATTGTTTTCAGGCTTTCATCAATCTGCCTGATCTGGGTTTCAACCTCGTTAAGTTCGCCCAGCGCCTGCGAGCGGAATTTATCGTCCTGATCTTCTCTTTCTTTTTTAGCACCGCGTAGTTCGGCCTCAAGCCCGATAATTTTTTCTTCATTGGCTTTAAGCTGTCCTGATAAATCACTGAGTTCACGCTGTAATTTTATCTCCTCCAATTTGGGAACGGCGCGCTGCTCTACCATTTTACGGGTAATCTCCAACTGCTGGTACAAAAGTCCCCGATTATCTTTAATCCGTTTTATCTCGGCGCCAGTTTCGGCAAGTTGTGCCTGCGCACTGTTAATTTTATTTTCAAAAATACTTTTAGCATTCTCCAGTTCCTTCTGGCGGGAGTCGTAAAGCGCTTTTTCATTCGCAGAAATCTGTGGAATATCTCTGGAAATATCTGCGGGCAGCGAAAACTCCGTCCCGTTTGCTTCGGCTGTCAAACGCGCTTTTTTCGCACGAAGGCCCAAAGATTTTGCTTCTGTGCCGCGTTCCTCCGATGAAAATGCCACGTCACTGATCCGCAGCAAAGCCTGATCCTTTTCAACACGATCTCCTTCATTCACGAGAAGTGCGGCCAGAATACCGCCTTCCAGACTCTGAACCACCTGAATTTCCTGCGTCGGAACCACCTGACCAGAGCCACGCGTCATTTCTTCAACCCAGGAAAAATTCGCCCAGACCAGAAAAAAAAGCACCAGAGATACAATCACCAATAAAAAAATATTGGCGGCGACATGCGGCTTCAATCGTACCGCAGCCTCCAGTTCACTCATAAATTCCGTGTCTGCCGTCATTATTCCCACCTGTTTTTCAGCGCGCAACAGGAAAACAGTTTTTTATCAAGCTATTTACCCTTTTGGTATTTCCACTTTTCCTTGCGCCAGTGCTTCCATCACTTTATCCCGTGACCCATCCATAATAATTTTCCCCTGATCAATCAGAATAAGACGATCCACCAGCGCCAGCAAATGCTGGCGATGCGTAATCAGGATAAAGGTTTTATCTTTGATCTGTTCCTTAATATGCTGGACAAAGGCATTTTCTGCCTGCACATCCATAGCATTCGTCGGCTCGTCACAGACCATGATATTGGGTTGAAGGAGCATGGCCCGCGCCAGTGCAATGGCCTGCCGCTGACCGCCGCTCAAACCTTCGCCACGCTCACCGACAGGGGCATCATATCCCATTGGATGACGAGACACAAAATCATGAGCGCCGGAGAATTTTGCAGCGCCCAGTATTTCTTCTTCCGTTGCCTGCGGTTTACTGATGGCAATATTCTCGCGTACCGTCCCGCGAAACAGCACAATATCCTGCGCGATGCAAGCCATATTCCGGCGCAAATCCGCCGGATCAATCTGGCGATAATCGGTATCATCAGCATAAAGCGCGCCGCTATCGGGATCATAAAGCCCAAGAATCAAACGGGAAATCGTGCTTTTACCGGAACCAATCCGGCCAATAAGCCCGACATTCTCTCCGGGGTTAATCGTAAAAGAAACACCATCAAGCACTTTTTGCGCCGTATGAGGATAAGTAAAATCAACTTTTTCAAATGAAATTTTTCCCTTGAGAACAGGACGATGCAAAAACTGTTTCTGCGCCGGACGCTCGGTCGGCAAAGCCATAATTTTATTTAATGTGGTGAGAGAGCTTCGCGCCTGATGATAGCGTGCCAGTAGATTGGCAACCTGCCCGATCGGTGCAATGGCACGTCCCCCGAGTAGAACACAGGCAATCAGCGCCCCCATCGACATCTCCGAATCCGCAACCAGATACATCCCCATCAATACAATGATAATGCTTGTGCTCATCTGCAAAAAAGTAGCGACATTCACCCCAAGCGCCGAAATAAACCGTGATTGCTGCGCAATCGCCGCACTTTCCCCGACATGGACACCATAACGCGCCCGCATCCGCCCGTCAGCGCTAATCGTTTTAATCGTTTCCAGTCCATTGATTGTTTCCACGAGCAGGCCATGCTTGGCCTCGCCGGACTGGAGAGATTTCCGCACCATCACTTTAAGCGGCCATTGTAAAAATAACCCGACCCCGACCACAATCAGGATCAAAAAAAACAGCATAAAGGCAATAGGCCCCCCGATCAGGAAAATAATAAACAGGAAAAACAGGGAAAACGGCAAGTCAATCAGTCCTGTCATTGTTGCCGATGTCATAAAATCACGCACCGAGTCAAACTCGCGCAACATACTGGCAAAAGCACCGCTGGAAGCAGGTCTTCCCGCCAGTTTCATATTTAGAAGCTGATCATAAATACGGCGTGTGACAATCACATCAATACGGCGTCCTGCCAGATCAATGAAATAGCCGCGTAATGTCCGCAGGATGAAATCAAACAGATAGGCCGTCAATGCCCCTACCGCAAGAACCCAACCGGTTTCAAGCGCATTATTCGGGATCACGCGGTCATAGACATTCATAATAAAAAGAGGGCCGACAATTCCGAACAGGTTTATCAGAATAGCTGCCACAGCCACACGCCCATAAATCCCTTTATTCTGGCGTATCACACTCCAGAACCAGTGATGGCCTGTCTCTTCCGGTTCAGATGCCTGTGGATCTGTAAAAGACGTACGGGGATGAACATAAATCGCAAAACCGGCGCAGGCTTTTTCAAGATCACCAAGGGCAATATCCCTGCTCGTTTTTGTTTCCGGCAGATAGATTGTTGCCTTATCTCCCTTCAGCGCAAGCAGAACACAGCATTGATCTTTTTTAAGAATAATCACAGAAGGAAGAACAGGCGCGGCAATCGTTCCGGGATTTTCACAGGCGACAATCTTTGCTTTTAATCCTGTATGCTCCGCCGCCTCACAAAACAGATCAGGCCCCATTCCTTTTTCATCGTAGGCAAGCCCTGCCCGAATGGCCTCTGCAGATTTCGCACGGCCATGATATGCCGTTAAAAACACAAGACACTCCAGAAGAGAATCAATTTTTACTCCGGTATCCGGCTTATTTGTCATCGGCTCTCGCGGGAAGCGTTGTCAAAGCTTCCTGCAACCGCCCCATACTGGCAAGAACGGCAAAACGGGAGGCCACAAGTCTGTATTCGCTATTCATCAGACCAAGCTTCGTATTAAAAACAGCATTATCGGATTGTAGAAGCTGCAAAAGATTAACACGAGCCCCCTCAAATTGGGCCTGATAGTTTTTAAACAGTCTTTCATTAATCGAAACCCTGTCATTCTGGAGATTAACACGCGCCTGTGCTGTCTCCAGATCACTGAATGCCGTACGGATTTCACGTTCGATTGTCCGTTCTGTTTCAGCACGTTTTGCCCTGCCTTCATATTGCCGCTGCTGTGCCTTGCGCATTCTCGCCACCTGCCCTCCGGCCAGAGAAATATCCCAGTTCAGACGCACAACCGCTTTGGCATCAATCACCTCGCCACCAATCTCATCCACCTGATCGCGTTTCAAATAGGAAAACTCGCCATTCACATCAGGATAATAAAACTGTTTTTCAGCATCGGCATCATAGGCCAGTGCCTGCTCAGTGGATTGCGCCGCCTTCAAAGCCGGATGATTTTGTTTTGCATACACGACAGCTTCATCAGCCACATCCGGAATCACATCAGGACGCGGCACAGGCCTTTCCATCGGATCATCCGGCATATGACCTGTCAATTCAGCATATTGGGCATTGGAAGATTTTAACTGCCCTTCAAGATCCACCATTGTACTTTCAAGCTGCTTTGCGATATCCTGCGCCTGCACCACCATGGATTCATCAGCAGCGCCCTCATTCACCATTTTCTGGATCCGTGTCCGGTAATCCTCCAGCAGCTTCTTATGAAGATTGACTTTCTCTAGTGCCTCACGGCTTCTGAGAACATCAAGATAAGCAATAACCGTCCGCAACGCCAGATTCTCGCGGACATCTACAATATTATAAGTGGCAGAATTCTGCCGCATCTGTGCCGCATCAACCCTGTTAAATGTTTCAAATCCGTCAAACAGAGGCTGGGTCAAGGTTGCAGAACCTTCCCATAAAGGGGAATAAGCAGCACCCCTTGTAACGGTTAGCCCCCGGCTTGTGCTATTATCACCATACACCCGGCCACCCGACCCACGCAGATTTAAGCTGGGGAAATGCTCTGCCCATTGTTCCTTGCGTTCCTGTGCATAGGCATCCCGATTGGCAATTGCCGCTTCGACACCGGGATGATAACGCAAGGCCGATTCCACAGCATCTGCCAGAAGTTCCGCATGACTGACGGGTGCCCATAAACAAAGAGCAATTGTTAAAAAGCCGACTCTTGTCGAAAAAGGAGGGTATTTACAGAACATGATTTTTTAAACAGATACAGGAATGACAGAATTATCTTATCATTTTAAATCTAGACAATAATGACTTATAACGCAAGCCTGATAATATCATCTCCTGATTGTCAGGCGTTAGGGCTTCACAAAACCGCAAAAATAAGGCATCTTCTTATTGTTACCCCCTCAACAAAGGATTATTTTCCGTGAGTCTTATAATTGCCATACCAAAAACAACAACCCCGGATGAAGCTCGCGTTGCTGCTTCACCGGAGACTGTCAGAAAACTCGCGGAATTAGGCTGCGAGATTAAAATTGAGGCTGGCGCAGGGATAAATGCCGCCGTCACAGACGACATGTTTAAAGAGGCCGACGCTATAATTGTAAAATCTGCTGAAGATGCCTGCAAAGATGCCTCGATCATTTTATCTGTTCAGCCCCCCGCTGAAGACGAGATTCCATTTCTTTCCAGAAATGCGCTTCTGATATGCCAGATGAACCCTTATCACAATGCGCCCCTTATCAAGAAACTCTCCGATTCTGGCGTGACCGTTTTTGCCATGGAACTTGTCCCGCGCATTTCACGGGCGCAAGCCATGGATGTTTTATCTTCACAGGCAAATCTGGCCGGATATAAAGCAATACTGGACGCAACCGAGCATTTTCCCCGTGCTTTACCCATGATGATGACGGCGGCCGGAACCATCTCTCCGGCAAAAGTATTTATTATGGGCGCTGGCGTCGCCGGCCTGCAAGCCATCGCTACAGCCAAACGTCTTGGCGCTGTTGTCTCCGCTACCGATGTACGGCCAGCCGCCAAAGAACAGGTGGCCTCTCTTGGCGGAACATTCATTGCAGTAGAAGATGAAGAATTCAAGGAAGCCGAAACTGCTGGTGGCTATGCCAGGGAAATGTCGGCTGATTACAAGAAAAAACAGGCCTTATTGATAGAAAGCCATATTGCAAAGCAGGATATTGTGATTACCACCGCACTGATCCCCGGCAGAAAAGCTCCGGAACTGGTTACAGAAGCCATGGTAAAGTCCATGAAACCAGGCTCTGTCATCGTTGATCTTGCTGTAGAGCAAGGCGGAAATGTTGCCTTGTCAAAAGCCGGAAAGATCATTGAAACACACGGCGTTAAAATCATCGGTCACCGCAATGTGCCAAGCCGGCTTGCCGCCAGCGCCTCTGCCCTTTATGCCAAAAATCTTTTCAATCTTCTCAAGCTGATGATCAGGGATGGTAAACTCGAAATAGACTGGGATGATGAAATTATTAAAAATATTGCCCTGACCAGAGACGGGACAACTCTTCAACCGCAATTTACACCGGAAGAAGCGGCTCCAGTCAAAAAAGCGCCCGTAAAAAAGAAATCCGCAACAGTAAAGAAAGAGGATAGCCATGACTGAAAAAAACCAGAATCTGGCTGAAAATGCCGATGCCCTTGCCTTGCAGGCAAAAATGCTGGCGGAACAGCTCAGCATGGCCAGTAAATCTCTTGCACAAGCCGCTTCCAGCCATAGCGATGGCTTCCTGATTTCCGGTTTAACAGTCTTTATACTGGCCTGTTTTGTCGGTTACTATGTCGTATGGCGCGTGACTCCGGCGCTGCATTCGCCGCTGATGGCCCTTACCAATGCGATTTCCTCTGTCATTATCGTTGGGGCGCTACTGGCTGTTGGCGCTTCCGAAGTGGGATTTTCAAGAATGATGGGGTTCTTCGCTGTTATTCTAGCCTCCATTAATATTTTTGGCGGCTTTATCGTTACCCGCCGGATGCTCGCTATGTTTAAAAAGAAAATATGAATTGATGACACCGGATTCAAAACAGATTATGGCTGCACTCCATGCTTGCAAGCCCCGCCTGCAACAGGAAATGGGCATTACACGCTTGCGTGTTTTTGGATCGGTCGCACGCGGAGAAGCCACGGCGGAGAGTGATGTTGATCTTATTGCCGATTTTGCAACCATGCCGGGACTTATCTTTTTTTCAATGGACAAAAAAATTGCGGACATGATTGGCCGCAAAGTGGATCTCACAACAGAAGGCGGTCTGCATAAAAGACTCAAAAGCCATATTTTAAGTGAGGCGCAGGATGTCTGGTAAAAAAGACTGGCTTTTCAGGGTTCAGGATATGATTGACTCTATTGAGGGGCTTTCCTCACATCTGGCAAATATTTCAGAAAGCGCTTTCTTTGCAGATGATTTTATACAAAAAGCAACCGAGCGTTATTTTGAAATTATCGGAGAAGCTGCACGCTTTATTCCTAAAGAGATACAGGAACAATATATAAAAATACCATGGGGAGATATTATTGGAATGCGTCATAAAATTTCTCATGATTACCTGGAAATTGATGCGGGTATATTATGGAGCAGCTATAAAAACGATTTTCCCGCCCTGAAAAGCCATCTTGAAGACCTACTGGAAAAAGAGGACAAACCATGACCACATTCGCCCCCCTTGCCTATCTCATTGCCGCAGTCTGTTTTATTATGGCGTTGCGCGGTCTGTCGCATCCGGAAACGGCGCGGCAGGGCTTGACATTCGGCATGGCGGGCATGGGGCTGGCCATTATTGTGACCTTATTACTGCCGATGGTTTCTTCTTACGGACTGATTATTCTGGGCATTGCCATTGGCGGCGGAATCGGGACGGTTACTGCCCAAAAAATCAAAATGACCGCCCTGCCCCAGCTTGTTGCAGCCTTTCACTCGCTCGTAGGACTGGCGGCTGTCTGCGTTGCGCTGGCGGCTTTTTATAATCCGGAAGCCTACGGCATCGGAACACAGGGCGCAATCAAACTGGCAAGCCTGATTGAAATGTCTTTAGGAGCCGCCATTGGCGCAGTGACCTTTACCGGATCCATCATTGCGTGGGGGAAACTGCAAGGCACAATCTCTGGAAAACCCGTGATGTTTGCAGGACAGCATAAGCTGAATCTCGTTCTCGGCGGCACTCTTCTCTTTTTTGTTCTGATGCTTTGTATCACGGGCAGCAGCTTTTACTTCTGGGCAATCATTTTACTAGCCTTCGCGCTTGGTATTCTTATGATTATCCCCATTGGCGGCGCGGATATGCCGGTCATTGTGTCGATGCTCAATAGTTATTCCGGCTGGGCAGCGGCGGGAATCGGTTTTACCTTGCATAATAACCTGCTGATTATTACGGGCGCTCTGGTCGGAGCCAGCGGCGCGATTTTGTCCTATATCATGTGCAAAGGCATGAATCGCAGCTTTCTGAACGTTATTCTTGGTGGCTTTGGCGGCGAGTCTTCCGGCACAGCGTCCGCCGATATGGGAGATCGTCAGGCCAAAATGGGCGCGGCGGAAGATGCCGCCTATCTGATGAAAAATGCCTCGAAAGTCATTATCGTTCCCGGCTATGGCATGGCGGTGGCACAGGCACAGCACGCTTTGCGTGAAATGGCGGATATTCTTAAAAAAGAAGGCGTGAATGTCAAATATGCCATTCATCCGGTTGCGGGTCGTATGCCCGGCCACATGAATGTTCTGCTGGCAGAGGCCAATGTACCTTATGACGAAGTCTTTGAAATGGATGACATAAATCGTGATTTTTCGCAAACGGATGTGGTCTATGTCATTGGTGCCAATGACATTACCAATCCCGCAGCAAAAAATGACCCCTCGTCTCCCATTTACGGGATGCCCGTTCTGGATGTTGAAAACGCGCAAACGGTTTTATTCGTCAAACGCTCTATGGGCAGCGGTTACGCCGGAATTGACAACCCGCTTTTCTATGCCGACAATACCATGATGTTGCTTGATGATGCCAAGAAAATGACCGAAGGCATTGTAAAAGCGCTGGAGCATTAAACCTTCTCATTTCAAACAAGTATTATCGCTGAATTGTGATTTTCACAATACACTTCTTATCCGGAATTGAAGACATTTTCCTGCAAAACGGGCGGCAGCGGGCTACAGACAGTCAAATGAAAAATGGCTCTCTTCTGCCCCGTTGATACAAAAAGACACAAATTTTCCAGTTACGGAGATGCAAATTCTTTATGATTTTCCTTTTCATATCAAAAATCATACTATAGAATTCAAAATAATAATAATAATAATATGAAAAGATAAAATCATGTTTGAACAGGGACTGCCCGAACAATACACGCAACCAAAAAACTGGCTTTGGGGGGAATTTGAAAATGCCCGTCATGCAATTCTGCGCTTTGGAAAACTAAGCCTTCATAAGAATCCACTTGCCCATATTGTCTTTGTTGAAGGATTAGGCGAATACGCCGAAAAAAACTTCGAACTGGCACGGGACTTCAACAAAATATCCTGCAATTTCTCGATTCTTGATCGTCAGGGGCAGGGGAAATCGACCCGCTACTTTCCTAATGCTCCTCATAAACAGCATTCACAGGGCGTAGACCATGATATTGCCGATCTTGTTCAATATTGCAAAGAACATATTCCTGAAAATGAACCGATTGTTCTTCTCGGACAATCAACGGGCGGTCTGATTGCTTTGCTGGCTTTGGAGGAACACAAGGATTTATTCAAGGCTGCGATTTTATCCTCCCCTCTTCTCGGGATCAAGGATCCGCGTATCAAAGGAAAGGAAGCTCTTTTTTCCAGTATCCCTATTTTTGACTGTATCAAGGAAATGTATGTTCCCGGTGGGGGAGACTGGAAACCGCGATCGCACCCGGAGAAAATGCATAATCCGGAAGATTTTTCCAGCCACCCTGACAGAAGCCTCATCAATGATTACTGGCCTGAAAACGATCCTGACCTCCGCGCAGGAGATCCTACAATTGGCTGGCTCTGGCATATGTGCAAAGCCATTACAAAAATACGAAACCCTGAAACCCTGAAAAATATTACACAACCTGTGCTTATTATCTCGAATGGCGATGATGTTTTAATTGATAACACGCCTATAGATGCCATTGTTTCGCAATTACCCAACGGCCTGCACACCCATCATATAAAAGGAAAACATGATTCCCTGATGGAAGATGATCGTATTCGTAATCAGAACTTAAAGGAAATCGAACATCTTCTTAAAAATAGTTTATGATTACGCGTTAAACTCTGGCTTGAAGATGCTGTCCATATTAGTATGCATAAATGAATACGATCATCCCGCACAGTCATCCTGACATAGAAGAACGATTTTTAATGCCGGAAGGCTGGCGCTGGCATATTTTCAAAAATCCACAGGGACGCCTGCTTCGCTTTGGAACAGTAGCCCCTAAAGACTCTGTACCGGATGCTGTTGTTATTGGTTTGCAAGGCCTCGGAGAGTTCACAGAAAAATACTTCGAAGTGGCCAGAACCCTCCTTGATCATAACTTGAGCTTCTGGATGCTTGACTGGCAGGGACAGGGAAAATCGCACCGTCATCTGAAAAATACCCAGAAACGTCATTCCAGCAGTTTTGACGAAGATATCACTGATCTGCATTATTTTCTTATGGAGTATGTCAAACATTCTGCCGTTCATCCTGATGTGGGCAGAATTCCCCTTGTGATGCTTGCCCATTCGATGGGCGGAAATATTGGCCTGCGCTATTTAAAAGACCATCCCGATATGTTTTCATGTGCGGCATTTACGGCGCCGATGATTGGCATTCGCGCCTTTCAGCATCTCCCGAACCGGATAACCCTGCCTTTGCTGGCATCTTTAAACGAAGTCATGAATCAAGGCTATGTCGAATTTGGCGGCAAAGAATGGAATCCCCAAATGCGCATGCACAAACGCAATGATATCCACACCTCTGACCCCATCAGAAAAGAGGTGCATAATGCATGGTGTCTTCATGATCCCGCGCTTCAGGTCGGAAATATTACATATGGCTGGCTCTATCAAGCGCAGCGTTCCTGCGCAAAGCTTCAGAAAAGTACATTTCTGAATGACATAAAGACCCCTTTTCTTCTGGCTCTGGCGGGACAGGAAAAACTGGTCGACAATCCTGTTGCCAGAAAACTGGTTTCAAACCTGCCCTGCGCCCGGTTGCTTGAGCTTCCCGAGGCAAAACATGAAATACTGATGGAAAGAGATCCTGTTAGAAACGCATTTTTTCAGGCATTTTTTGAATTTCTTCAAAAGAATAATATCAAAGAAAAGTTGAAACCTTTCTAAAGACAGGGCACACTTCGTATCGACATATCAATTTAATAAGGAGAGACTCATGCCAACAGAAGCCGAAGATTTTGATGAAGATCGTTTCATCCGCCTGAGTGACCGCATCCTGTTTGCGCTTGAAATGGCACTTGTGCAGGAAGATATCGAGTTGGCTACCGCCCTTGCCAAAGCACTTGAGCTGGCGATGACACGCAATACCGGCGGCGGCGAGTTTATCGAACGCCGCGACTATCCGGCAGCAATGGAAGCAGCACTTAATAAACTAAAGGAAATCAGGAAAAAGCAGGAATCAGGTGGTTAACTCCAGCCACTCACTTTCACTCAGAACCATCACACCCAGTTCTTCTGCTTTTTTCAGCTTGGAACCGGCATCCGCGCCCGCAACAACGTAATCAGTTTTCTTCGACACAGAGCCGGATATTTTCGCGCCAAGAGCTTCTGCCCGTGCCTTGGCCTCATCACGGGTCATTTGTGTTAATGTTCCCGTAAAAACAACCGTTTTTCCAGAGACAGGGCTATCTACTTTATATGGCACCTCATACGGCATGATCTCCAGCTCCTTCTCTAGCGCGGCAAGAACCTCAAGATTATGTGCCTCTGCAAAGAATCCGAGCAGTTCATCAGCAACACCAGGCCCAATATCACCAATGGAAAGAAGATCCCCATAAGCTTCGCTGTCACGATCCTGCGCGGCCACCATAGCTTCTTTCATTTGCACCAGAGAACCATAATGGGCGGCAAGACGTTTTGCCGTCGCCTCGCCAACCTGCCTTATACCAAGGGCATAAATAAAACGGTTGAAAATGATGGTTCGCCGCGCATTGATAGAATCAAACAAATTCTCTACCGATTTATCACCCCAGCCCTCCCATTCCTGCAAAGGCGGGGTCATTGTTTTATTAATCTGTTCCAGACGGAAAATATCGGCTGGCGTTTTCACCAGTCCTTTTTCCCGGAAAAGATGAATAATTTTATCGCCCAGCCCTTCAATATCAAAGGCAGAACGACTGACAAAATGTTTCAGTCTTTCAACAGCCTGCTCCGCGCAAATCAACCCGCCCGTACAGCGTCTGACAACTTCACCCTCTTCACGAATGGCCAGTGAACCACATACCGGACAGGTTGCCGGAAATGAAAACTCTCTTTCCTGACCCGTACGTTTTTCAGTTAAAACCTGCACGATTTGCGGAATAACATCGCCAGCACGCTGGACAACAACATGATCGCCGATTTTCACACCCAGCCGGACAATCTCGTCTTCATTGTGCAATGTGGCATTAGAGACAACCACGCCCCCCACCGTAACCGGCTCAAGCCGCGCCACAGGCGTTAAAGCACCGGTGCGCCCGACCTGAATCTCTATATTATTCAATATCGTAATCGCCTGTTCCGCCGGAAATTTATGCGCCGTTGCCCAGCGCGGCGCACGCGATACAAAACCAAGCCGCTCCTGAAAATCAAGACGGTTTACCTTGTACACCACACCATCAATATCATAGGGCAGTTCAGGACGAAGCGCCCCGACAGCGTGATAATAACCCAGAATATCATCAAAAGAATCAAAGAGTCCCGAGGGCTCGGCCTCCTGAAATCCGAATTTTTTCAGTTTCTCACGAATCTCCTGCTGCGTTTCTGCAAAATCCCTCTTCACGACACCCAATGCATAACCAAAGAAATGTAAAGGTCTTGTCTTTGTAATTTCGACATTCAGTTGCCGGACACTCCCCGCCGCCGCGTTACGCGGATTGGCAAAAATCTTTTTACCATCCGCTGCCAGCCTTTCATTCAAAGCCGCAAACTCATCCCGCCGCATATAAATCTCGCCGCGCACTTCAAAAATATCCGGCGCGTCTTCCGGCAACTGCTGCGGCACATCTTTAATTGTTCTCACATTCGCGGTAATATCCTCTCCTTCCGCGCCATCACCACGCGTGGCGGCCATCACCAGTTTCTTGTTCTCATAGCGCAACGAACAGGAAAGACCGTCAATTTTAGGCTCGGCAATAAATGTAAGACTATCCTGCTCGTTTAACCCCAGAAACCGTTTAACCCGCACAATAAAATCATGAAGCCCCCCATCCTCGAACACATTGGAAAGCGAGAGCATCGGCACGGCATGTTTTACTTTTTTAAATCCCGAAGAAGGTTCGGCTCCGATTTTTTGCGTCGGGCTTTCAGACGTTATCAAAAAAGGATATTCGGCTTCCAGCCTTTCAAGCTCCTGCCGCAGCGAATCATACTCCGCATCGGAAATAACAGGCTGATCCTTCTGATAATAAAGACAGTCATGATCTTGAATGACCTGCACGAGCTTTTTATGCCGCACCCGTGCCTCTTCAAGAGTCATGTTAAAAAGAGTCCCTGTCACTTTTTTTGCTTTGTTCCGTTAGATCCCGGCTCCAGAACTTCAACGCTCTCAAGCCGCCTTTGGTCTTGCAAAAAACCTGTCAACGACATTCCGTTCCTCGCGCAATTCCTTATCGGTCGCATCCATTTTTGCGCGGGAGAAGCTGTTAATATCCAGCCCCTGAACAATTTCATATGTGCCATTTTTACATGTTACAGGAAACCCATAAATCACCCCCGGCGCAATGCCGTAAGACCCGTCAGAAGGAATCCCCATGGATGTCCAGTCTCCTTCCGGTGTTCCCATGGCCCACAGCCGCATATGGTCAATCGCAGCAGACGCGGCAGAGAATGCGGAAGATAGTCCGCGTGCGTTAATCACCGCTGTTCCACGCTGCTGTACATCGGGAATAAATGTTTTATCATACCATTCCTGATCCAGTCCCGGAAAAGGAGACTTTCCTTTCACCAGCGTATGATGGATATCAGGATACTGGGTTGCGCTATGATTTCCCCAGATCGTCATTTTTTTCACATCGGTTGAATGCGCGCCCATTTTACTGGCCAGCATACTGACCGCCCGATTATGATCAAGACGCACCATCGCCGTAAAACATTTCGGATCAAGATTCGGCGCATTCTGCTGCGCAATCAGGGCATTGGTATTCGCCGGATTTCCGACCACCAGCACTTTGACATCACGTTTTGCATGGGCGTTCAGCGCTTTTCCCTGCGCCTCGAAAATGGGGCCGTTCGCTTCTAACAAGTCTTTACGCTCCATCCCCTTACCCCGTGGACGCCCCCCCACGAGCAAGGCATAATTCACATCTTTAAAGCCGACATTCACATCATCTGTGGCAACAACCCCTTTTAATAATGGAAAAGCGCAATCCTCAAGCTCCATCACCACGCCTTTCAAGGAGTCCATCGCCGGCGTAATTTCAATCAAATGCAGGATCACAGGCTGATCCTTACCCAGCATCTCGCCACTGGCAATGCGTGGCAGCAGGGCATAGCCAATATTTCCGGCAGCACCTGTAACAGCAATACGTACGGGTTCTTTCATGGGGAAGACCTTTCTTTTTTTTATATTAAATGACTCTGGCAAAATAGCGCCTTCACAGGCTTCAGGCAAGCCTGAAATCACGGAAGATCAATCCCCAAAAATTCGAGCTGCCAGACGAGTTCATCATAGGTCAAAGGATAATCCGTACCATCACGGGGATAAACAAGCTCTTTCGGCTGGACATGGGCAAGCTCCCTTTGCAGACGCAGCGCAAAACGCATTGAAAGCTTTGCTTTCCACGTCAGGGCAATAACGGGTTTGGCCGCTTTCATATCAAAAATTCTGGCAACAATTGCCTCATCCGTTCCCGCAAGATATGCCAGAGCCGCACAGACAAAATCACGATCCCGCATCGCAAGCGCATCGGTGAGTGTCTCCTCATCCAGCCTGTCTTCTCTGGCTATTTTCAAAACCCGCTCATAGGGCGGCACATCCTGCTGCCTGTCTCCCTCGCCTGCAAAATCAAGGCGCCGCCTGAAAACTGTTGCAATTTCCTCTGCTGTTTCTGTATCAAAATCAGCGCGCTCCTGAAGCAGTTTCAGCACCTCGCGATCCGCAAATTTTGCCAGTGTCTTTGCCATTTTCGGGGTCAGATTTGCACGCGCCGCCAGATGGGTCTGCCATTCGGGATAATCTCTGGCACGCTCGATAATCTGCCCCAGCGTTGCCGCACTGATTTCCGCACCCTTATTTCCGATCAAAATCGCGCCGCCTTTCATATCATCACTATCAATCACGGCCTGCGCAACTTTCCTGCCGACCTTTTTCCGTCCGGCAATGGCCTGCACCGCCCACGCTGCCGGATGGTCTTTCAGGATCTCGAGCAGCACATCATCCGGTACAGCCGTACAGAATTTCAGAATCGGTTCGGACACTTCGCGCTCGATATCCCGCGCAAGCTGTCCGGCAATTTTCGGCGGGGTCTCGCTATAATCCTGTAACGCGCTCGCAAGCGCTTTTCTGATTTTAAGCACCTCATCAAGCGCCAGCATCCCCAGCGCCTGCACGGCAAAGGCGTAAACCTGACTATGCCGCTCCTGATCAAGTTCCGGCAGCAAAATCACCAGCCGTCCTGCCAGCGCATAACGTACATCCGCATTCGCATCCCCCGCCAGAATCGGACTCGCCTGCATCGGCATGGCGGCATTTTTTGCCAGCGCCATTTTTACATCCGGCGCGGCATCATGCGCGGCAAGATAATAAAGGATTTCCTGATGGGTTTTCGTATTCCCCGCCAGACTGACCCGCGCTTTTACGTCCTTGCTACGCGCCAGCGCCTTTTCTCTTTCATAGCGCTCGGGGTCACGCTTTTCCCTGCGCATAAACGGCTTTCCGATTTTTTGTAAAAGCTGCTTCATCACCTGAAAAAGATAGCGCATCACCGGAAGAAGGGAAACGGGGTTTTAGAGCAAAGCTTTAGAAATATAGAACCCTCTGCAAAAGTTTGAAGTAACGGTGGTGGAGCGCCATTTTGGACAATTTGAGGAGAGGATTTTTGAGTTTTATATCCTGAAGCGCATTTTCTGGTTCGTTTCAGGCGCAATTATCCT
>Ga0210044_10001125_pt1 | contig 40576 bp, 21 predicted proteins | sample CryGey13umfilter_2_FD_183959 | JGI IMG/M metagenome (GOLD analysis project Ga0210044, IMG submission 183959) | Groundwater microbial communities from aquifer in Utah, USA - Crystal Geyser 4/9/14 3 um filter (SPAdes) (version 2) | ecosystem: Environmental > Aquatic > Deep subsurface >... | reverse complement strand
CGACGAGCACCCAGACAAGTGACCAGCGGCCGAGCCAGACGAGCTTCTGAGAGAGGGCTCGGAGCGCGAGCTTCGCGCCTTCTTCCCGCAAGACCCAATAAGCCGCAAAGGCGCTGACCCCGAACACTGCGGTCGCGAGGTCATGGAAGTAGTTGTTGAGCATCACGAATAGGGCGAGGGTCATGGCTGCTCTCGATGCGCGGAGCGATTTCTATTGCTGGCACTTACCACGTGGCCGGCTTTGCACAGCGAGGGAGTTTGGCCAGTCGCGTCGCATCCTACGCAACCATTCGGGTATTACACAACACCTCTTCGTTCCCGCGCTGCGAGAGCGGCAAGCGGAGGGGCGGAATACGCCAGGAATACGGCAAATGGCTTCGCTTGACTTGGGTCATGTTGGCGGTGGGTCGGGGCTGCTATGTTCAAGGCCTAATGAGACGGCGTGGGGTGTGTTGGCTGCGATGAAGAGGAGTTCAGGTTCGCAGCGAAGGAGAGCGACGAGAGAGGATTGGCGGTGTGCGGGGCGGCGGTTGGCGCGATCGGCGGTTGGCGTGCACACGGCTGCTGACATAGGAGGTTTCTGTGAAGGTCACCAGAGTCGGTTGGATTTCGGGCCTTGCGGGAGCTTTTGTTTTACTCCTCATGGGGTGTGACAAGCTCGAGCCGAACGAAGTTGGGGACACGCTACGATTGGCAGAGATGTTGGACGGTTGGGGCGCCGAGCTCCTCGAGGTCAGCGTCGACACAACGCTCGATCAGGGCGTTGAGGACGGTGACACCGTGCGGGAGTATCCGTTGCCGGAGCAGCCCGTTTGGGAGATTCCTGGTGATCTTACGCAGGACGGAGTGGTCGACGTCTCTGACCTAGCCCAGTTCTCCCAAGAGCAGCTTGGGAGGTCTTGGGAGGGCGTCGATTGGTGTCGGTGGAGCACCGAGGACAACTCGGGAGTCGAGGTCTGGGCAAACACCATCGAGTCGTTATTTGGCTGTTCGGGGCCCATTGACCCCTTCGTCATCCGGAACCACAACGACTTCCCCACGCGCCTAAGCTGGAGTCCCAGCGGTCGGCTCTACGTCAGCGACGCCCGGGTCCGTTCGGTCTTTATTTATGAGCCTTTGCCGGGCGGCGGACTGTGGCAATGGGGTCAGTTGACGCTACCGGGGCAACCCCTGGGAGTTGCAGTCGACAGCTTTGGGAACCTCTATGTAGGCGACACCGACGCCGATGGCGTCGAGGTCTTTGGCCGCGATGGCCGGCATGTCGCCTGGCTTGGGCTTGGGCATATTCTCATGCCCAACGATCTGGACTTCGACAGCGATGACAAACTCTACGTTGCCGACAGCCAGGCCAACCGAATCTGGGTAATCGCTCCAGGGCTACCGGTTCGGTCTATTGGTCAAGGGCAGTTGAACTTCCCGTCGGCCCTAGCGGTGTGGGGCGACCGAGTTTACGTCGGCGATCAGGGCAACAACCGCATCAAGGTCTTCGATCTCGAGGGCAACCCAGTGGCCACCTACAGCGAGAAGGTTCGCCAGGGCAGCATGGGCTACCGCGTTGAAGGCCGACTGGCCAAAGTGCAAGGGCTGGACCTGGACCCCATTGGACAATTGCATGTGCTCGACACCCGGATCTCGAGCGTCCAGGTGTTCAGCCGATTCGATGGGACATTCCAAGGGAGCTACCTGGAATATGGTCAGGGTCCCGATAATCTGAACCTGCCGCTGGACATCGCGATCAACGCCTCGGGCCTGGCCGCCATCGCTGACGCCGGTAACAAGAGGCTCAGGCTCGTGGAGGTGGGACAATGAGCCGCGTCCAGAGATGCCCCGTCACGTCGATAAAGCCGCCGATGACGCCGCGGCTGTTGATGGTGGCCCTTGTGCTCATGGCGCTGTCGATAAGCACACCATTGACCGCTCAACAGCTCGCGCGACCTGTCACAACGGCTTCTGCGGGGCCTTTCACTGTGGTCGGAGCCGGCTCGCACCACCTCGCCATCGACGAGACCGTAGCCAACGGAAACACCGACTACATCAACGCCACAGCCGACGGCTCTTGCGAAGTGACACTGGGGTCGCTGACGGATCCCAACTCCGCAACTGGCCACATTATCCGCGTCAGCTTCTACACAAACCCCGTAGGCGGGGCAAAAGAACGCGTTGCAGTGGGGCTTTACCAGGGCACCACCTTGATCGCGACGACTGGTGCTCTCGAAAGCGTGGGGGCCTGGAGCGCGACGACGTACACCCTCACGGCTCCACAGGCCGACGCCATCACGAACTACAGTGATCTGCGATTTCAAATTACTGCTTCGGGCTCGTGGGCTGGCGGCGAGTTTGTTCGGCTGAGTTGGGCAGAGTTGGAGGTCCCCTCTGCAGCGACCACAGTGCCTACCCTCTCGGCTCCGTCCATCGCCAACGTTGACAGCACGACGACCGACCTCGGCGCCACCATCGACGGCAATGGTGGTGCAGCCATCACGGTCCGTGGCACGGTATGGGACATTAGCTCGACACCCACAGGCGCCATCCCGTCACCCAATGCTCTGGCAGAGGGCGGCACCATGCTGGGCGCGTTCGCCCACACTCGGAACGGTTTGCCCGCCGGCGTGCTCGTCTATTTCAGAGGCTACGCCACCAATGTCGCGGGCACGGGCTACTCTCCCGAGGGGACCTTCTACACCGAACCGACCGCGGCTACGGGGGTCTCGTTCTCTCTGGTCACAGAGACCTCGATGCGCGTCAGCTGGACCAACGGCAGCAACCTTACGGCGCTCGTTGTGATCCACGCGAACACCGCGACCACAGGGCTGCCCACCGACTACAACGACACCTACTCCGCCAACCCGATCTACGGCAGCGGGACCGACTTGGGCTCCCAGAACTTCGTAGTTTTCAAGGCGGCGGGCAGCTTCGTCGACATCACGGGTCTGACCAGCGCTACGACCTACCATGTGTCGGTCTTCAGCTACGCCGGCAGCGGCGCATCGGTCATCAATTACCAACAGACGACGCCCGCCGTCGGCTCGCAGGCGACCGCCTCCCCGACCCCCGTGCCCACCCTTTCGAGCCCCACCTCGACCTCCATCAACACCACTTCAGCTACCCTGGGCGCCACCATCGACAGCGACAATGGCTCTGCGCTCAGCGAACGGGGCACCTTGTGGAACACCACGGGCGCGCCCGTTTTGGAGAACGGCAAGAAGATCAACGGGGGCGTTCCTCTCGGCGTCTTCTCCCACTCACGCTCCGGGTTGCCCGTCGGTACCGAGGTTTTCTACCGCGGCTACGCGATCAACGGGAACGGCACGGGCACCTCGCCGACCTCCTCGTTCTTCACCGAACCGACCGCCGCCAGCGGAGTCGTCATCTCGAATGTCAGCACCTCAGGAATGCGTATCCAGTGGACCAGCGGCAGCAACACCACAGCGATGGTCTTGGTAAAGGCCAACACTGCCGTCGACCAGGCCCCCCTAGACAACACCGTCTACACCGCAAACTCGGTGTTCGGCTCTGGGACTCCGCTCGGAACGGGCAACTTCATGGTCTTTCTCGCAGCCGGCGCTCAAGTCGACGTCACCGGGCTCACCAGCAATACAACCTATCATGTGGCCGTCTATGCCTACGCCGGCAGCGGCACCGCCACCAACGTCCAGCAGGACACTCCTGCGACGGGGAACGCCACTACGCTAGTTAGCGTCTCGCTGCCCACGCTGTCGTCTCCGACGATGTCGGGGATCGGCTCCACCTCGGCGACTTTAGGTGCGACAGTCGACAGCGGCGCGCCTCTCACCGCTCGTGGGACGGTGTGGAACTCTACAGGGGCGCCTGTTGTCCAGAACATTCTTGCGCAAGGCGGGACCACAGCGGGCGTCTTCACCCACCTAAGAAGCTCGCTGCCGGCAGCCGCCCTCGTGTTTTTCAGGGGGTATGCGACCAACGGAGCTGGGACCGCCTACAGCCCTGGCCTCTCATTCTACACCGAACCCGGCGTGCAGGTCTCGGGGCTAACGCTGACTCCAGATTGGCAAACGCTGACCATCGGTTGGACTCCAGGCACTGGCTCGGGAGCCATTGTGCTGGTCAGAGCGCTGGCCGCCGTGAACAGCAACCCTGTGGATGGGGTCATCTACTCACCCGCGCAGGACTTTGGCAGTGGGACCCAGCTCGGCACTGGCAACTACGTGGTTTACGTGGCCGCCGGCACTACTGCTCTGGTGACCGGGCTGACCCCAAACACGCAGTACCACGTGGCGGTGTATGCGCTGATGGGCAACACCAGCGGCGTCGGGGGGATCAACTACCTCCAGACGAGCCCAGCCGTGGGCTTCGCCAGCACAACCAACCCGCCCTCTGGCCACAACGCGTCAAACGGCATCGAGTGTGCGGATTGTCACATGTACGTGTCTGCGGGAGCCGGCTCCATTCATGGTGACTTCCGGGTTCCGCGCGACGTCTTCCAAGAGACAGTCTGCACCAGCTGCCACAACCCCACTGGAGTGGCCTCGACAATGGCGGACGTGGGCCTGCACACGGTGGATGGCGGCGCGACGCTCGTCGACTGCGGGTCCTGTCATGAGGTTCACAACAACCAGGATTTCTCTGGCCTTGACCACCTCAGCAACCCAGCCACGAACCTCAGACTGATCCGCAAAGACACCGCCAAGTACAGAGCCTCTGCGCTCGAGCCGGCACTCTTCTTCAACGACGGCAGCCGCGATGTGTACGCCTTCGCGGTGGGTGACACGCCCTACAACGGGATCTGTCAGACTTGTCACACCAACACCAACAACCACACCAACGATGGTTCGAGTACTGGGGCTGGCAGCAACGACCATCAGCTCGTCCCGAGTCCCGTAGCCTGCACGGGCTGCCACACCCACGTCGGAGGCTTCTTGGCCACTGGTGGTGCCTGCACCGACTGCCACAAGTCAACCAGCGACGTCCAGGACTCGACCTACTCGAACGGCACGAAGGCCGTTATCGATGCGACCGAGTGGACAAGTTTCGGACATGGTGGCGGCGGCGCGGGCTTCGACGCCATGTTCGAAAACGGCTGCCCGCTTTGTCACGACAGCTCCATCGATCACGGCGTCCCCAACATCTACCGCTTGGCCAACTTTGGCTCGAACCAAACCTGCCTCAAGTGCCACGCCGCCGGGTCAACAGGTTACGATCCCGACGGGGCTGGCAGCGACTTCCCCTCGGCCATCAACGCCACGAAGAAGGTCGGCACCGCTCACTACGGCAGCAAGCATGGTGGGACCAACGCCGAAGGTGGCAAACTGTGCTGGGACTGCCACGATCCTCACGGCGACGACACCAATCCGACGGGCGCCGGTACGGGCTACGAGTTCATGATACAGCGAAATCCTGTTGAGGATCACGACGGCACCTATGGGATCCCTATCACCGTGGCTGCTCAGCTCACGTCTTTCGACGCCGCTGGCGGCCTCAGCGGCAGCTCCCTCGACTTCACCGACTACGTGCTCGCCGACTTCAAAGGGCTCTGCCAGGTCTGCCACGATGACGTCATTTCCAACTACAACAAGACCACCTACGCCGACCACAACCGCACGTGGAACTTCGACCTCACCAACGCCCCCAACAACCGCTGCACCGACTGCCACTCCCACGACGCCGAGTTCAAGGCCAGCGGGGACTGCATAGGATGCCACACCGGCGTCGCAAACGACGGGGGAATCCCGCGTCGCCCGGTGGTCGCAGACTTCTCTGCGGCAGGCTCACACCACGTCGATCATGTAGGTCGCGCCGTCGCGCTGAGCATCTACGACTGCGCCCTCTGTCATTTGGAAGGGGACGCCCTGGGGGGCACGACGAGTGTACACAAGGACGGCATCGTCAACCTCAGAGATGTGGATGGGAACGTGTCGCTCGGATTCAGCTATGTGGACACCGACACGTCCGCCAACGGGCCCAGCACCGGAGCCTGTGGTGCCGCGCCTGCGAACACCTACCGGCGCGCGCTGACCTACTTCTGCTTGGGCTGCCACGACGCCAACGGCGCCAATGGAGCGTTTGTGGCGACCCTGAGCACCAACGATCCCGAGCTAACCCGCACGGCGTTCAACCCCTTCGGCGACAGCAACAGCCCGCTCGATGTCTCCTCCCTCTTCGACCCAGCCCACACCTCGACCCACTCGCTGAGCTGTTACAAGAGCGGGGCGAGCTTCGTGTCAGGCCAGAAGAACCCTGCCTACACTATCCAAGCGGCCACGTGGATCAACGCCTGGACTTCGTCAAGCACCACTGAGTGCGCCGACTGCCACCTCCCCGGAGCCACAGGAGCGGCCCAGCCCTACACCAACAATGCCCATGGGGCAACAGCCAACCCCTACCTGTTGGACAACTCTAGCGGCGCCGACGTGGCCATTGCCGCTGCGACCACGGCGACCTGTTTCAAGTGCCATCAAGCAACGGCGTACACTACTGACGATGCTACCGGCGGCTCGCGATATCCTGAGCACGATAAGGGCGCCCACCAAGCCACCGCACTGAGTACTTACGGAAGTCAGACGAACATCTGGTGCTTCAACTGTCACGGCGGGGCCGGCGATCGCACGCTTGGGGGCATTCATGGAGAGAGCGACACGATCTTGGGCTCGCCGGGTACACCCCCAGCGGTTCAGTTCTTCAACGGGGCGGGTATCAACATCTGGCACAGCCTCGGCGGGTCCAGTTACAGCTGCGGAGCCAATAACGCGAGCTCCTATAATCTTGGTTGTAGCAACCACGGCACCGGGCGAACCTACACTCGACAGAACTACCCCTAACTCTTGAGAAGAGGGCTCACCCCTCGAATGCTGAGGACGCTCCACAGAAAGCTCTGTTCCACGAGGGCCACCTTGTTCAGCATGGTGGTCTTCTCTTTCGTATTGCTGGCTGGGCTCACGCTCCCACAAACCGCAGACCTGACCTCCGTTGAGGTCCAGACGCTCTACGACCGGCATCCGACGCTCTACACCCTCGCCAACCGACTGGTGCTCACCGAGGTCTTCCGCTCTTGGTTGTTGCTCGCCGTCATCGCTCCCCTTCTCTATAATCTACTCTTCAATCTGCTCAGGCGGCTGCGTGGGCTGCGTACGGAACTCGAGGTCTACTGCCCTCCGCTTGCTCCCGAACACGTCATCGATGAGCGCGAGCGTCGAGTCTTCACTTGCCTCGACGCCGAGCGTGCACTGCTCAGCGCCCACAGGTCCATGGAACGCGCGGGCTACCGAGTTGCTGAGCACGTGGGCACTGCCTCGCTCCGTGGCGTTCGCGGCCGTTACGCGGTCGTCGGTTCAGTCGTCTTTCACGCCAGCCTCATCCTGCTCATCATTGGGGGGGTGATGAGCGCACGGTACCGCTTTCACGGGTTCGTAATCCTAGGCGAGAGTGAAGAGTTCAATGGGAGCGCAGAGCAATTTGTGGGCTTCACCCCCGAAAACACCGAGGAGGATGACCTTCCCCAGGTCGCTTTCAGGGTGCGGTCGGTCGAAGTGGACGTTGATGACGACGATCACATCACCGATGCTCGGTTGTTCATCGAGGAGCTCGCTCCGATCGGCCATTCCAGGCGTCTGCTGCGGGTCAATGAACCCTATCACGCGGCAGATGGCAGCGCTGTGCGCTTCTCGGACTACGGCTTTGCCCCCCTCTTCGAGCTGCGGCGCGCGCCGGACGATACCAGGCCACGCATCGGCGCATTCAAGCTGATCCTGACTCCCCCTGGACAACCCGACCAGTTCGCGTTTCCGATGACGATGTCGGAGTTCGAGGTTCGCCTCTTCCCCGACTTCGTTGCGGGGGAGAAGGGGCCCTCGAGCAGAAGCCGTGCACTCGAGAACCCGGTCGCGTTCATTTCTCACAAGGGGAAGCAAGCCCGTGGTCCAGAGGTGATGCTCCCCTTGGGAGGGACTGTTCAGGTCGGTCCCTACTGGATATCCATGCCCAAGATCCTCTACTGGGCACGGTTGGAGATCGACCGAGACCCGGGCAAGAACATCGTCTACTTGAGCCTCATGCTAGGGCTCCTGGGACTCTGTTGGCGACTGCTTTGGCAGCGGTCGTGGCTCTATGTGACCGTTGAGCGGCGAGGTGATGAGGCCATGCTTCACATCGCAGGGAGCTCTGAATACACTCGCCGTCCGTTTGCCGATCGCTTCAAAACCCTCGTCGACGTCCTCGAGAAGGAGCACGCAAAGTGAGTTCGAGCGAGGCCTTATTCATATGGGGTGCCATCGTCTGCTATGCCGCGAGCACAGTGGTCTCCCTGATCCTGGTCATCTTTCAGAAGGACAAGTGGGCTCGCTTCAACCTCTGGATCGCGGCCGCGGGCGTCGCTTTCCACCTGGCGGCGCTGGTCTACCGCGTGGGTGTGACCGGGCACGTCCCCGTAAAATCCGACTACGAAAACGCCCTGACAGGCTCCCTCTTCATCTCGCTGCCCGCGGTGCTGATCGCGGCGCGCTCCCGCAAGCTGCTGGTCCTGCCCCTGGCGGTCATGCCGCTGGTCCTGTTTCTGCTGGGCTTCGCCCTGGTCTGTCACGAGCCGGGCAGCCCACTGACCCCGCCCTACAAGTCGACTTGGCTGGTGGTGCACGTCACCTTCGCGCAGCTCAGCTACGGGGCCTACTCTTTGGCGTTCGGCGCTGGGGTCTGCCACCTGCTCAAAGAGCGTCGACTGCGACGCGGGCTCGACCTGGGCATGCTGAATCGCCTTCCTGACCTGGAGGATCTAGACGACGTAATGTTTCGCTTCGTGCTCCTCGGCTTCGTTGCCTCGGCCTTGATGATCGTCGCTGGCGCTTTCTGGGCCGACGCGTTGTGGGGAAACTACTGGAGCTGGGATCCAGTGGAGACTTGGTCGCTGCTGAGCTGGATTGTCTATGGCCTGATCATCCACCTGAGAGTGGTGCACAACTGGCGCGGTAAGAGAATCGCTCGGCTAGTGGTCTTCGCGATCATCTTCGTGCTGATTTCGTTCTGGGGCGTCAACTTTCTGGCCTCAACGCAGCACGATTTCAGCGCCCTTTGAGGGCCCTCTCCGCTCACACGGTCGAACGACCTGAGATGATGCCGGCGGCTCAAGCCCTCTGACAGCTTCCGGTGTTTGATAGATGAGCCATTGTAACGAGCGAAAATGGAGTTGTCTGTGGTGCAGTGCACCACAGACGTCGCAATTCTTGACCGAATTGGTCGCAGCCGTGGGTATCGAGTTTCCTGCCAGGATCGGGTATGGCTGAACGCAGTCCTGGTTACGTGTGGAGAGGCAATGAAGAAGCGGCTCATGTTGGTCGATGACTACGTGGAGGTTCACGAGACCTTCGAGCGTATGATCCGCCTTCATGGCTCTTGGCTCGTTTGTGGCACTGTGACGGGACAAAGCGAGGCCCTCGAGGCCATCATCAAGGAGCGTCCCGACTGCGTCCTCGTCGACCTGAAGCTGGCCGAGGGAGATGGCATCTCCCTGATCGAAGAGATTCGCGACCTGGAAGACCCCCAGCCGCGCGTCATCGTGCGCTCAGGACGCAGCGAGCGAGAGTATCGTCGCCTCGCCTTGATGGCCGGGGCCGACCAGTACATCTGCAAAGCCGCCTCGAACCAGCAGCTCCTCGACACGATCCGCACTGTCCTCTCCGACGACTTCGTGCGCCCCGTTCACTCCCTCAAGCTCTCGTTCCGAGAGCGCTCCGTCCTCCTCCTTATCCACCAGAAGAAGACGGAGATCTCAGACGTGCTCAAGGTGAAGCCGAGCACGGTCGACAGCTACATCGAGCGCCTCAAGTCCAAGCTCGGGGTCGAGAGCCTAGATGACTTGCGGCGCCTGATGAAAGAACTCGCCCCGGCAGACCCCACCATTCCGCTGATCGGCTTCGGTAAGGACTCCTAGGATTTGGGGATCTTCGGGGTCTTGCGTGGTCTCTCTGGACGAACCGCCGTGGGACCGACGGCAGCCATAGGAATGGTGTCCGACGCCGCCCCGCGCCCAGCGCCGTGCTCGGCCCGCAAGTCCAGGTCGGTTTGCTTCAACAGGGCGATGAGCTCGTCGAGCTTGCTGCCAATGGCCTGACTGTCCATCAGGTTCTTGGTCGAGGTGCGGACCAGCGGGACGAGGGTGCGCTCCACGATGGCGATTTGTTGCGCGAGCAACTCTTCGACTCCCGCGGGTGGCGGTGAGTGGACGAAGACGTCGAGCTGCGGCTTGGCGACCTTCTGCAGCGCCGCTTCCAGGGCCAAGAGTTTCGCCGTGACCTCCGCGTCTTTTTTGGGTGTCGAGAGCTTGAGCAGGGTGGTTTCGAGCTTCTTCATGACCGAAGAGAGCTGCTCATTGGGGCTGCTGGTGAGCGTCCCGAGGGCGGCCTCGATCTTCTCGAGCAACGGGCGCAGCGCGTTGTCCTTTTGGCTGCTCTTCTCGGCGCCGACGTGGAAGCGCTCCACCGCCGAACCAATGGCGGCGCCGATTCCGTGCAATTGTTCGCCGAGTCCGCCGATGGAGCCTGCCACACGAGTCACTGGGTCGTCGTCGCCGCCGCCCATCATCTTGACCCGACGGTAGTCTCGTTTAATCTGCTCCCAGCGATCCCTCTCCACCGAACCGAGGGTGCCGCGCATCTCGGCGAGCTTGAGGAGGTTGTGCTCGGCGCCGGTCGTCAGCGTCTGGGCCTCTTGGTTGTAGTGATCGCGGATCAAGGCGTCGAGCTCCGCTTCGTTCATGGCGGGCACGATCTTCTCCGCCAGCTTGCTCATGTTGCGGTAGCTGCCTTGCAGCTGGAACTTGGGCTCAGTGCGAAACGCGTCGTCCATCGAGGCCGACTGGATGTAGAGCTGATTGACCTTGAGCAGCACATCTCGGGCGACGAAGACTTTCTTGAAAATGGAGATGACCTCGCCCAGCTCGACCGCGGAGTAGGCGTAGGTCAGCTCGGTAGTCGGGACCTCTTCGCCCTGGGCCATGCGGATGATCTTGTAGATGTCGCCGTACTCGCGGGTCGACAAGGGGGCCAAGACCGAGTTCGAAGTCATGGCGTTCTCGACGTAGCTGAGCGCGAAGACGTCGTCCTTGCCTTCGAGAATGTCGCCGAGGTTGTAGGTGTCCGCTCGGTTGGCGAGCATGTCGGGGATCTGGAACTTCGCACCAGACTCGGTGTACGGGTTGCCCGCCATAACGACGCAGAACTTCTTGCCACGGAAGTCATAGGTGTGGGTCTTGCCTTTCCACACACCCTCGACTCGACGTTGGGCGTCGCAGAGCGAGATGAACTTCTGCAGCAGCTCTGGGTTGGTGTGCTGGATGTCGTCGAGATAGAGCATGACGTTGTTGCCCATCTCGAAGGCGAGGTTGATCTTCTCGACTTCCTGTCGGGCGGTGGCGTTGGGGGCCTCGGCGGGATCCAGTGAGAGGACGTTGTGACCCAGTGCCGGCCCGTTGACCTTCATGAAGACCAGCCCGAGCCGGTTGGCGACGTACTCCATGAGGGTCGTCTTGCCGTAACCAGGCGGCGAGATGAGCAGAAGAAGCCCCATGAGATCCGTGCGTTTGCTCTCTCCCGAGGCGCCGAGCTGCTTGGCGAGGTTGTCGCCGATGAGGGGCAGGTAGACCTCGTTGATGAGGCGGTTGCGGACGAAGGAGGTCATGACTCGAGGCATGAACTCGTCGAGCCGGATGCGGGCGCGCTCCGCCTCGATGCGGTCGCGTCGAGCCTGCCGATAGGCGCGATAGCCGGGCACGTGATTGACCACGAAGGTATGCAGGCGCGAGGTGAACTCGTCCAGACGCAGGTCCAGAGCGCCTTCTGAGATGCGCGGGTGATTGCCGAGCAGGCCGCCCACTTTCGTGGCGGTCATGACCTGGCTGACCTGATGATCGACGCCGCGCTCCGTGAGAATCAGGGCCGCGCACTCTTCGATGGCCACCGCCGGCAGCTCGGCGCTCGAGGTGAGCAACGCTTCGAGCCAGGCCGTGACGAGGTGGTAGGACGCTCGAAGGTCTTCGACCGCCTTGAGGTCGTCGTCGAAGGCGGTGCGGGTGTGGGTCTTGTCCAGGTGGGCGAAGAGCGCGTCGCGCAAGCGAGCGGCGTCCGAGCTCACGGTGAAGCGCGGGCGCTCGACGGCGATCTCTTCCAGGAGGTAGCGACCTGCCAACCGCGCCGAGTCGAGGTCGAAGCCTAAGCCGCGCGCGTCGTTGAACGCGGCGATCGCTTGCCCCAGCTCGGCCGCGAGCTCTTCGACCGCGTGGCTGTGTTGGAACGCGTCGCGCAGGCGACGCAAGCTGGCACAGCGGCGCGCCCAGATCGCCTTGACTGGCCCCTGGGGAAGTGAACTCCAGAACAGCATAGCCAGCGCGCGGGGGCGCGACGCAAAGCGGAGTAACCCTGCGGTCGTCCGCATCGCCAGGAGCTTGGACAGCAGCTCGGTGGCGTCTGAGTCGTGCACACCGCGCTCGTAGCCCTCTTCATAGCGGTCGGCGGCGTAGGCTCGAACCAAGGTCAGCAGACCCTTCTCCCGAACGACCTCGTGCAGGTGCAGCAAGCTCATGCCGTTGCGGCCGGCCTCCGCGTCGTCGAGGATCAGCGCGGCCAGGTATTCCGCCCGATACACGTCGGCGTTCTCCGAGAGCACGGTCTGGTTCCAGTACTCGCGCGTGGCCGCGTTGAACCCCTCGTCGTCCACGAGCTCGTAGAAGTCGGTGCCGGTGAGGTGCACCGCCATCTCCGTCTTACCGTCGACGGTGCGGGGCACGAGGGTAAGCTCGAGGGGTTGTTGGTTGACGCTGAACTGGTGCCGGCCGAGCTTGATGAGGGTGTCGCCGCCCTCGAACAGGTCCTGCCTATCTCGTAGGCCACGCAGGGCGTCCTGTCTCGACGATTTGAGCTTGGCCAAGACCTCGTCGGCCTTTACGCTGTCGTGCAGCTCCATCAGGCTCTCGGAGAGCTGCCGCAGCTTCTGCACCATGGGATCCGACGCGAAGTAAGCGTTCAGCTCGTTCTCGTCCTTGAAGCTCTTGCCGCGCCGCTGCACGCCCTGCAGAATCCGGTCGGCGGCGTTGAGCAGGTTCTGCACGCGGCGTTGCCGCTCGTCGAGCAGGGTCTGCTTGCGTGTCCCGATGGCGTCGTAGACCTCTTCGCGCTTGCGAGCCAGGTCCTCGAGGAACTCGTCGAACTCGCTGAAGCGGCCCTCGAGCTCTTCGAGCTGCAACATCAACCGGGAGAGTTCCTCGTCGCAGCGTTCTGGTGTGTCGCACAGCGACATGGCGCTCGCCACGCTCTGGCCATAGAGCTTGAATTGGGCGACGAACTCGGCCTTGCCTTCGCGGGTCATCAGCGACTTGCGATGACTCTGCAGCGTGGCGCGCACCCGATTGAGCTGCGCGAAGACCTCGGAGATCTGTTCGAGGATCTCGGTGCGTTGGGTGGCGTCATCGACCTCCAACCCGCTCACCACCTCGGCCAGCAGGTTGAGTCCCACTGTCAGGGTCTCGAGCTCGTCGTTGAGCGGCTTGATGGCGGTGACCTTCTCCACCGCCGGCACCTTTTCCAACAGGACCGCCAGGTCCTTCTTGACGGGCTCGAACGCTTTCCCGCCCAACAGAAACTGGATGCAGGCCGCGGCGACGCGGTCGAAGCGCTCGATGTTGGTCGCCTCCATGGCCTCGATGGCGGGCAGCTCGATGTAGCGCATCTCCTTGAGGGTCACGAGCTGTCCGCGATGCGCCCGCAAGCCCGCCATGGCCTCCAAGAAGCGCTCGATCCGATCCCAGCTCTCTGGCCGCAGCCCGCGGTTGAGCTCGCGGCCGCGTTCTTCGGCCTCTTCGAGGGCTTTGCGCGAGGCCTCTATCAAGAGCTGAACTTTCTCGAACTCGTCGATGATCAGCTCGGCGCTGTCACGAATGCTGCGCAGCACCGTGGCGAAGTCGCCAACCTCGCTTCCGCCTAGCCAATAGTAGCTGTCGAGGAGCTTGCTCGCCCTTGAGATCAGATCCTCATAGAGGCGCCGAGAGGGCGCCGCCGAATCGATCAACCGCCGCAGCGTGAAGCAGTCCGAGATGCCTCGAACCAAGTCGGCGTTGCCGATGCGGCCGAGGATTGAGTCGTCTTTCGGCGCGTCGGCGGCGAACTCGGCGGAGACAAATGGAGACTGCCAAATCTGGATCGGGTGGACCCGCACCGGCTCCTCACCGTTGCCTCGGAAGACCGCGATCTTGCCGTCCTGGAAGAGGGAGTATCCGTTGCAGTGGATGGGGGTGCTGACCTCTTTGCGCACGAGGTTGTAGGGGTAGAGGACGTAGCTGCCGACCTCGCGGCGATAGAACACGTAGAGGACGTCTTCGCCGTTGGGCGAGCGGATGGACTTGTGCAGCTCGAGCCCGTCGGTGACCTCGTCGAAGACCTTGTAGTCGCCGGTCTGCAGGTAGTAGCCGCCGGGGAAGATGAGGCCATGGTCCTCGGGCAGCTGTACGCACGACTGCCCGATGGCGTCGAGCCGAACGGCCGACTTCTGGCGAGCGTTGTAAACGAAGTGCCGGGTCTTCTCCTCGCGATAGGGGCGGACCTTGAGGACGATCAGCGAGCCGAGCTGGGCGTAATAGAACTGCGAGTCGTCCAGGGATTGAGTCGCGTCGTCGACGGGCTCGGCGTAGATCCCCTGCCCGGACTCGGTGTTGTCCTCGACCTTGATGGTCAGGTCGCCACCCACGGTCTCGACGAAGATCTCATCGAGGATGTTGATGTGGGGATGGTGCCCGCGAACATGCTGGTCTCCGGTGGTCGCGATCCAGTCGAAGTCGTGGGACCTGGGGAAGACGAAGTCTCGCTCGCCGCGATCGTCGACGTAGAGCGCCTCGCCCTGGGGCGTGAGGGCCCACTTGAAAACCCGGATGTCCTTGAGGGTTTGCCCGGTCTTGAAAACGGCGAGCAGCTTCGTCTCGTCGACCACGAGCTGCATCAGGCGAGCGTCTTTGTAGAACTCGCAGAGCTGGGAGAACTCCCTTTGAAAGCGCTCGTCGACCAGGAAGCGCGGGCCGCCTTCGGTGAAGTCGAGCGACGAGAGATCGAAGCCCTGTTCGGTCTTCTCGAAGCGGTGCAGGCTGAGCACATCCCTGAGGGTGGTGGTCTGCTTCAGCCCCATGAAGACGGTGAAGCCGAACAGCAACCGGTTGCCGACGCTGACGATGTCACGGGGGACACAGTTGTTGTCCGTCCGCACGCGCTCGTTGCCGACGACGGTCATCTCGACGCCGCCAAACGACTCCTGGCGTCGCTTGTTGAGCGTGTCAGCGCGCGTCGCCAGGTCTCTGCCCTGCGCCATCAAACGCGCGCGGATGATCTCGTAGTTGCCCAAATCGATGGATTCGCTGGCACCCTTCGGGGACTCGCCCTCCGTCATGCTTCGCCTCGTCGACTGGCCGCGCATCGAAATTCGCGCGGCGCTGTGCAAATAGGGGGTTGGAAGGGCTCTGGTTTAGCAGTCCTGGGTGAGAGATTCCACAGACCTGATGGCCTGCGTTCTCGGGCTCTGGGCCTCGTCGTCGTCGGACTCCAGCGGTATGTCGCGAATATTGCTTCGATCTTATCGCAGAGACGCAGAGGGCGGCCGAGGCGCAGAGAGCTGAACCATTGAGCTGCATCGGCGTGAGCTCATGCACGCCCATGCTCCTCCGCGGTGCAACAGGCCGGGTAGGCGTGCCAACTCGTGCTCACCCGCGACGACTCACGTCGCTTTGCTGTTCGAATTGGCCTCACCCGCGACGCCCAAGGGTACTTTGGAGGTCCAAGATGGCCTCACCCGCGACGACTCACGTCGCTTTGCTGTTCGAATTGGCCTCACCCGCGACGACTCACGTCGCTTTACTGTTCGGTTTGGCCTCACCCGCGACGCCCTAAGGCACTTTGGAGGTCCAAGATGGCCTCACCCGCGACGACCTCGGGCACTTTGGAGGTCCAAGATGGCCTCACCCGCGACGACCTAGGCCGGGTTGGTGTGCCAACCCGTGCTCCTGCGCGGCGCAACAGGCCGAGTTGGCGCGGCAGTTTGCGGCCACTTACACAAATCATCATCCACTCACCGTCTCGAAAAAGAACCCAAATGACGGTGACCAAGGAAACAAGGACGAACGAGGTGCGCTATGCGATTGAATCTGGCTCTTGTGTTGATGTGTGCAGTGGTGCTCGCCTTCTCCTCGGGATGTGACGACGTCGAGACCACGACTGTCGACACCCAGTCCGCCGACGCGACCACGGACCAAACCGCCACCGATGTCCCTGCGGACCAGACCGCCGCCGATGTCCCTGCGGACCAGACCGCCGCTGATGTCCCGGCGGACCTCGCCCACGACCAAACCGATGCGACGACGCCGGACCTCATCGACGACGCCGTCCAGGACCAAGTGTCAGACGCCACCGAGCTGCTCGTGGACATGGTGATTCCTCCAGCACGCGGGACCTGCGTGAGCGAAGCCGACTGCGGCGGTGAGGCCTGTTTGGGGCTTGGTGGGGAGAACGGCTGGCACACGTGTGCGAGCCCCGTTGCGGAGGCGGTGGGCTGCCAGGAGCAAGGCATGGACGCCTGCTGTACCAGCGCTGACTGCACCGAGGGCGCCTGCTTTACCGGCCCACGCTTCTACTGCGGAGGGGCTTTCCCCCCCATGGCCAACCTCTGCGCGGCCGACGAGTGCGCGACTAACGCCGACTGCAGCGCCGAGCCCTTTGGCGCGTGCGTTCCGGCCGGAGCGTTCAACGAGCACGTCGCCCGCTGCACCTACGGCGACTGCGTCCTCGACAGCGACTGCAGCGCCCGTGCGGGCGGCGCCTGCCTGCCCTTCTTCAACCCGTGCAATCACCGCTTCATCGGGCTGAACTGCACCTACGCCGACTCTCTCTGCAAACAAGACTCAGACTGCCTAGGCGGCAGCATGGGGAACGGCTACTGCGCGCCGGGGGCCAACGGCGTGACGACCTGCGAAGATTTCCTGCCCCCTCCGTGACCTTTGAACCCTCACCGATTTCGTCGAGTCTTGGCCGCCCGAAGGTGGCCAAGACTCAGGTCTCGCGGCGGTCCGCGGCGTGTCGTTCCAGCGAGGCGCGGGCCCAATCCCCCAGGGCCGGTCGAAGCGTCCGAGGATCCAGAGTTTGAAACTCAGCTCGCGACTCTCGCCCGAGGTCGTCGAACAATGACGACGGGGCCGCCGGCTCAGCACTTCGGCGCTGAGCGGCGCCGGAGGGAAGCCGTTGAGCTGGCTCAGCAGATCGGTCAGCGGCAGCTCCTGCAGCGCCGATGGCAAGGTCCGTTGCGCATGTCGCCGAAAGGAGGACGCGGTGGGGTAAGCCCGATCAGCTCGAGTGGCGAGGCAGCGTAATGGTGACTGTGGTGCCTTGACCCTCTTTGCTGTCGATGGCGATATTTCCGCCGTGGGAATCGACGATGGTCTTGGCGATGGAGAGGCCAAGTCCGGAGGCTTCCACTTTGGTGGTGTAGAAGGGCACGAAGACCATGGGGAGGAGATCCTCGGGGATCCCCACTCCAGTGTCGCGAACCGTGATCACGACCGCATTCTCTGCCAGCGTGGTGCTCAATGTGACGAGGTTGTCTGGCGTGGGTCTCTCGAAGGCTTGGGAGGCGTTGATGAGCAGGTTGACCAAGGCCTGAGTGAGGTCGGCTCCGTCGCCCAGCACCAGCGCACCTTCAGTGTCGAGGTTACTGTCCACCGAGGTGACGTATTTGAGGTCGTGGAAGGCCAGCTCAAGCGCACCTTTCACGAGCTCGTCGAGGACGAGAGGGTGCCACCCGCGCTCCCCATCAGAGACCGAGTACAACTTGAGGGCACGGACGATCTTTTGCACCCTCAGGGCTCCCTCGCGGGCGTCTTCGAGCATCCCGGAGATGTCGCGCTGGGCTCGAGGAGTCAGGAGATGACTGCCTCCATCGAGGGTCTCGAGGCTGCTGAGGGTCGAGTCTAGGGTCTCGAGGTTCATGATGACGTAGGAGAGGGGATTGCTGATCTCGTGCGCCACCCCCGCGGCCAGGGCGCCAGCGCTCGCCAGTCTGTCGGCTTGGATGAGGCGAGCCTGCATCTTGCGCAGCTCGGTCGTCTCGCGCAGGGCGATCAGCACGGCCTCTTGGCCCTCCCAGGCGATCGGAGTGGCGCGGAGCTCGGCGATTCCCAGCTCCCCATCCTTGCCGACAATCGAGACTTCCCGCGGTTCGGTGTGATCGAAGGGGTAGCGAAAGCGTCTGTCCAGAAGCTCCTCGCGAGACTGGCCGAGTAGGGACTCGGCGGACGGGTTGACGAAGAGGACCGTGCCCTCGTTCGAGAGCACGACGACGCCGTCGAGGCTGCCCTTGGCGATCTCGAGGAGATTGCTGCGGTTCGCCTCGAGCGCCCGCAAGCTCTGTTTGCGCTCGAGGAGAAAACAGATCGTGCGCGTCATCAGCGCCGGAGTGAGCTGCCCACGTGGCAAGGTGTCGTCCGCTCCGGCGCGCAGCAGCTCGAGCTCCACCTCGGCTTCGTTGCCATCGGTGAGAACGATGAGTGGAGCGTGCAAAGCGGCGCGCCTCAGCCTTTTCACCGCGGCCGACGCGGGTTCGAGCACCATGGGGCTAGCCGACGCGTAGAAGATGGCATCGGGCTCAGAGGTCTGGGCCCAGGCGACGCCAGCGTTGAGCTCGGTCGTCCCATGCAGAGTGAGCTCTGGGTGCTCCAACATCTGGGTGACGGCGGCGAGGGTTTCTGGCTGTTCGTCGATGACCAACACCGAGAACGAAACGTGGGGACTCACACAGTCGAGTTTCGGTTTCGAGTGGCCCTTTGACATGTTGCACCATTGATCCGAGTTGAACTCGTAGCCAGGGATGGCGGAGAGTCGTGCAAATCCGATGAGTCGCGCGCAGGAAGCGCGCAACAACGCCAGGTTGTGACCTGACTTCAACGGTCCGGATCGATGATCCAATCCTGATAATATTCGGGCATCCTCCCAAAACTGATCGCGCCAGCGCTGTTGACCAAGATCCCGACGAGCATCAGCGCCACGAAGAAGACGCCGATGCGCCGCCGATTGAGCGCCAGCAGGAGCACTAAATACGGCGTGTAGTCGACGCTGAAGCGGAAGCCGAACTGGGACCAGCCGGTGTTCTGGTAGAAGAGGCCCGGAATGGCGATGGCCGCCGTGGTCGCCACCAGCGCCCAGAACCATTTCCGGTCGAGCTGCCGAGAGCCCGTCCGGTACGCCAGCAGATAGAGCAACGGCGGCGTAGTCAGGAAGAGGCTCATGCCGTGCTTCGAGAAGATGACGTAGGGAGCGTGCGGCTGTATGCGCGGCAGTAGGGCGAAGGCCGCGATGAGGTTCTTGGAGAGGAAGTGGTAGTTGAAGAGCCCATAGAGTTGGATGCGGCGCAGGCCGCCTTGGGCCAGATAGGTGTGGCCGAATTCCCCTGGGTTCTCGAAGCGCGCCGAGTTCATCCACATCAAGAACGCGCCGACCGCCAGGATGGGCACCGCGAAGAGCACCGACTTGTAAAGGAACTCGCCCCAGTTCTTCCGCCGAATGCGGCCGTCGGGGAAGAACAGGAAGTAGGCGAAGAACACGAAACTGAACGCCAACGGCGTGCGCGTCGCCATAGCGAACGCCAAGAAAATGCCAGCCAACAACGGGTGCCGCGTGTCGATGGCGGCCAGGATGTAGAGCAACGTGAAAGTCAGCCCGACGACCAACGCCGTGAACCACACCTGTCCCAGGATCGAACACCACAGGACGTTGGTCCCCAGAGCGAAGAGGACGGTGAGGACTGCATTCTCGCGGGTCGTGCGGGTGCTCGCGCCGAGCTGCGTCAGATGCTGCAACAGAAAGAACATCAGCAGCACATTCAACGCGGCGAAGACGATGGTGAACTTGACGTCGTTGAGCCCGAGCTTCTTCGGGTCCTTCAGGTCGACCTCTGGGCTGTCGACGTCGGGAATCAAGGGCATCATCAGGAGCGCCGGACCCGGCGGGAACGAGACGAAGGTGTGGGTCACCTGCCGGCGGCCGTGATCGAGGTCCTCGCTCTTGATGATGTAAAGGTTGCCGTCGAGAGTGCGGAACTTCCCCTGCCCACGATCGAGCCAGATCCCTTTGAGGGTTTCGTCGCCCTTCACGGGCAGCTCGATCCAGCTCGCCCAGTCGTTGCCGTGCGGGGGCGGGACGAGCATCTCGAAGGTGCACTTCTCCTCGAACGGGGCCTTCTTCGCTAGGCACTGGTTGAGGGTGTGGGCGAGGTAGACGAAGTGGGTGTCCTCGCTGGGTTGGCCGAAGCGATTCCAGCTGAACGTCGCGTAGGTGACGAACGCCAGCGTGAAGATGAAGGCCGCGACGAGAGTGGTCTTGACCACGCTTCGCCAGCGCTTGGCGAAGTACTGACGCGCCCCCTCGCGGCGCACGGCGCGCGCCGTGCCCCAGAGCGTCCAGGGCGCGCCGCGCCCGACACCTGGCGGTGACAATGGTATTGAGGGCGGCAATCCCTGGTCGGCCGGATGGACGCGCGCGTCCAAGTTCGGCGAGAGCACGACGCCCGCACGACTTCGGCGGACCGAGACCCGCTCGCCAGATAAATCCGAGTCGGAATCGAACTTGATGTCGAGCCTGGCCGGCTTTGACGTTGGGGCGGGCGGTGGCTGGTCGAAATCGGAGCCCGCTGGACGAGTCTCGACCACCTCCTCTACGTCCTCTTCGTCTTCTTGAAGGAGGTCCTCCTCGTTGAGGATGACCTCCTCATCTCGAGCGGACGCCTCCAGCCCCAGAACTGCTGCGTCCTCGAGCCCCGCGACAGCCGGCAACACCTCGATGATGCGCGGCGTTGGCCGCACCTCGACAGCCGGCAACGGCTCGATGATGCGCGGCGTTGGTCGTACCTCGACAGCCGGCAACGGCTCGATGATGCGCGGCGTTGGCCGCACCTCGACAGCCGGCAACACCTCGATGATGCGCGGCGTTGGCCGCACCTCGACAGCCGGCAACGGCTCGATGATGCGCGGCGTTGGCCGCACCTCGAGAGCCGGCAACGGCTCGATGACGCGAGAATCGGACTGCAATTCGAGGGCGAACGCCTCGATGCGCGGCACCTTCAAGGTGCGTGGCGATTGTTCTGGCGGCGGCTCTTCGAGCCTCATGAAGTCTGCGGCTGACGCCTCGAGAGGGGCGGTCTCGACCGCCATTTCTGGCGCCTCGTCGAGGAGCACCTCATCCACCTCGAAGCCTTCGTCGAGAACCACCTCCTCGTCGAGGGTGAAGGCCTCGTTCAGATCCAGGTCGCCCATGTCCCAGGCGGACTCCAGCTCGAAGGAGTCGAACTCGACGGGCGCCTCCTGGACCGCTCGCACTGGGGAAACGGCCACTGGCGCCAACACAGGAAGTGTCGGCTTCGATGCTACTGTGGGGGCGTCAGAGAGCTCGTCGAAGTTCGCGCTGAGCCAATCGAGCGCGCTCCCAGCGAGGTCGTCGAGACCTTCAAAGCCCTCTCCATCGGCCAGCTCGGCGCTCGGCTCGGGCTCGACCATCGCCGGCGACGAGGATGTCGACGGGGCCGCATCGGCCTGAGCCGGCTCGACGAGAAGAACTGGTGGTTTCGGGTCGCTCATCGGGTTTCGCTCGCTTCCCAACACCAACCTCGCTCGAAGCGAGCGAGTTACGTGCCTACGCTCGCGCTCGAAGCGCCAGGACTAAACACATGGGGACAGCCGGGGCACCCTATCAAGGTCCCATTTTCCCTTCAATTTGCCTGACCAGTCCTCTTCGCTTCCGATCTAGATTCTCGAACCGTCTAGAGCTAGTTTCCACAGGTGCCCATCTCTGCAGCTTCTGAGAGGACCCGAACTCATGGTCGCAAGCCCCGCTCGAAATCCCGAACAATTCGTCGCCGGCTTGGTTTTCGCTGTTTTCTTGGGGGCTCTGACCCTCGGCTGCGAGCCCACCAGCGAGCCCTCACCGAGGATCGAGCAGACCTCGCCAGCGCTGGTGGTGCAGACCAAGACCCTCACCATCGTCGGAGTGGGGTTCGGAGCTTTTGCTCCAGGTTGGTCTGGGGTTCTGATCAACGGCAGCTGCGCGCCAGTCTCGGTCTGGGATGAGCATAAGATCGTCGCCGTAGTCCCGCCCGGTGTGGGCTTGGGGCTGAAGCGCTTGACCGTGCTCCGTGGGGACGGCGCCAGGGCCTTCGACGACGTCGTCATCTCTGGCGTCAACATTCCCTCGCGCTCCATCGGCTGCGAGCTGAACTCTTTCCTCGTCGACTACGACCGGCCCGATGGGGGCGACGAGGTGCCAAACCTCACCGATGTCAGCGTGGACGTCTTATCGGACGGGGCTGACGGCACTCTCACCGATGTGGCCGTCGACCACAAAGAAGTTCAGGACGATTTCATCGCGCCGGACTACTGCCCAGCGGCGGTAGCCGAAGGGCCCTGCAACAACGACTGGGACTGCCCAAGAATCATCGACGCCCCCGAGAAGACCTCGGACATCGTCTTCACCTGCATGCTGGACTGCATGTCCGACGACGATCCGTTCGCCTGTGATACCCTCTGCTTGTCCTCGAGGCTCTCGCTCACCGATGGGTGCTCGGTCTGCCACGCGCAATACAGCGACTGCGTGTTCACCGTCTGTCGTTCGGAGTGCGCCATCGACCCGAACGGCGAGAGCTGTGTCGGGTGTCGGGTGCCTTGCGACGAGCAGTATCAGCAGTGCAGCGGCCTGGTGATGAGCTTCTAGGAGTCAGGCGGCGACTAGCTAGTGCCCGTCCGGAAATACCCCATCTGCGGCGTCGCCTTCCTCCCTCGCTCCTCGGCGTACCGGTGCCTGGCCTGCGTCGCTCGGTCGTCGGCTCCTTGCACCTGGGGCATTTCCGAACGGGCACTCACAAGATGTCCCTTGGGAAGGATTGCGTGTTTCGCTGAGATCGGCCAAACAGGCGACCGAACTCTGAATTTCAAGATGGACTCTAGCTATACAGCGCTCGAGCGTGACCAAAGAGCCGCTCGTGGACCTCGAGGCAGAGGGACTCGTAGCTCGCCGCCGCCCGGCTGCGCGGTGCGTGCTCAAAGACGCTCACACCGGCGAGCTGCGCTTTGGTGATGTCGGTGGCAATGCCGATGTCGCTGCGCAGCAGGGCGGCTCCGTAGCGCTCCTCGAGGGTCTTCTCGATGGCGGCGTTGACGGTCTGGTTGCGGCGGTCGACGCGGGTGCGCAACAGGCCCAGGAGCTGTAGCTGCGGGTTGAGGGTCTCTTGCACGGTCTCGACGGTCTCGAGCATGCCCGTGACGCCATCGAGGCTGAGCAAGCTCAGATCGCAGGGGATCATCACCCGGTCGGCGGCCACCAGTGCGTTGACGGTGAGGCTGCCGGTGTTCGGCGGACAGTCGATGACGATCACGTCGAAGTGGGTTCGGGCCAGCTTGAGCGCGTTCTTGAGCAGCAGCTCTTTGCCGATGCGTGCGGCCATGAGCTGCTCGGTGGTGTTCAGGTCGCGGTCGCTCTCAATCACCCAGAGCCCGTCGATGCGAGTCGGTCGTACGACTTCTTGCAGGTCACGCTTCTTCTGCAGAAGCACCTCGCTCAACGTCTCTCCAGTCGCGCCGCGGTTGATGGCGCGTGTGCTCATTCCCACGTGCCCTTGGGCGTCCATGTCGATGAGCAGCGTCTTGAGACCGTGGAACTGAGCGAGCCCCGCGGCGAGGTGCACCGCCGAGGTGGTCTTGCCGACCCCACCCTTCTGTGCGGCGACAGCGATGACGGTGGCGCGGCGGTGCCCGGCGTCCACTTTCGGTCCAGAAACCATGCGGCGAAAATCATTGATTGCGGTGACGACGTTCATGGGTGTTGCCCTCCTTGGCATTCGTGCAGCCAAGTTTCTCGTGGAAAAACGAGGTCGTCAAAAAACGGGGGTGCACGGTGGGTTGCGGGGCATGTAGGGCAATGTAGGCACGCCGAGGGTTTACACGACCCTTCGCCATCCGCGAACTCTGCGCCCATACTCAGCGCGGCTGCCCGACCGACCCAACGGAGAGTGCTTGCCATCGAGGCAAAACCGGTTTACACCGCGCACTCCAGTTGATCGGACGTATCCGCAGTCCTAGAGTCAAGTTTTAGATCGCCGCACCTTGGCACTCACACACAGGTAAAATCATGAAGAAAACCAGCCTGCTTGCGCTCATTCTCCTCGCCTCCATCTTTGCCGCTTGTGGTGGTCCAGCCAAGCCTGACGTCACTCCGGCAGACGACGCCGAGCAAGTCCTCGAGATCAAGCGCTTCTGGCAGCTTCAGGACACCGGCGACGGTGTGGACGCCACCAAGGCGTTGCACTGCAAGTACTCGCATCTGCAGACCACCGACGCTGGCGTGAAGGTCGCCGATGCCGAGAGCAATACCTCTGGCAGCTGCAAGTGGTCCGACCTCGAAGCGAGCGCTGGCGCCCCCACTCGCGAAGTGCCCCCACTCAACGTCAAAGCGCTGACCACCATCATCGCTGGAATCGAATTCCCCGCTGGCGACAACTCCAAGAGCTGGGACTGCGCGACCCTCGAAGTCACGACCAACAAGCGCACCTTCGTCGCCAAAGACTGCGCGCTGCGCGATCGTGAGCAGACCGCGACGCAGAAAGACTGGACCCGCGCCCTCGATGACCGTGGGAGCAAGAACGCCGACGAGGCCGCCTACCGCCTCAACGGCGCGTTCTAAGACCCTCGCGGCCTCCCTGGCCAACGCCTGAGGTTCGAACAGCAAGAAGAATGGCCTGGTTCACCAGGCCATTTTTTTTGGCATCAAGGGGGACTTGACCGCTCGATGAAGGGGAGTACACTCCCTCGCGCGCAGCCCGTAGGATCACCCAAGGACTTAAAATCATACGGGAATCGACATCGAACGCGCATCGGGTTCACGTCCGCGAAGTCCCCGGTGCCAAGCACGCCTCTCGCCGGGGAGTGGCGACCACAGAGGAGGATGCATGACCAACGCATCGATCGCAGTACGCGACCTCACGAAAGCCTATGGGGACATCGTAGCCCTCGACCACCTGAGCTTCGAGATTCAGCCGGGTGAGATCGTCGGCTTTCTCGGACCCAATGGGGCTGGAAAGAGCACTTCGATGAAGCTCCTCACCTGTTTTCTCGCCGCCAACAGCGGTGAGGCAAAGGTGGCAGGATTCGACGTCTACAAAGAGTCCAACGAGGTGCGCAAGAGGGTCGGCTATCTCGCCGAGACCAACCCCTTGTACGAGGACATGATCGTCCTCGACTACCTACACTTCGTCGCGCAAATCCGCAGGATTCCGCGCCCCAAGAGGCGCACACGCATCGAAGAGGTCGCCGACCAGTGCGGCATTCGACACGTCCTGCACCGCGACATCAAGCACCTCTCGAAGGGCTACAAGCAGCGGGTTGGGTTGGCCCAAGCGATCCTGCATTCGCCCGAAGTGCTCATCCTCGACGAGCCCACCAGCGGCCTCGATCCGAACCAGATCATCGAGATCCGAGACCTCATCAAGGAGCTGGGCAGCGAGAAGACCGTCATCCTCTCCACCCACATCCTGCAAGAGGTCACCGCCGTTTGCGACCGCATTCTGATCATCGACAAAGGCAAGCTGGTCGCCGATGGCTCCATCAAAGACCTGGCGCACAAACTCCAACGCCCACAGATCCTCAAGCTCATCGTCAACCTCACCGACGTCTCGACCCAAACCGTCCGACGTGAACTCAAAGCCATCCGTGGCGTGACCAAGGCCTCAGGGTCGGGTGGCACTTTTGACATCGTCGCCAAGCACAACATCGAAGTCGCCACGCACATCTACGAGCTCATGGTGAGTCGTGGCTGGGTTCTGCGCGAGCTGAGCCGGCGAGAGCCCACCCTCGAAGACGTCTTCAGAGGCTTTACCGGCGGCGTCGCTCCCGAAGACGCCATCATCGACCCAGACGACGCCTTCGACCCTCCCACAATCGAGACCCCGAAACAAAATCCTCCTCAAAAGGGTGAGCTCGACGACGACGAAGAAGACAACGAAGAAGAAGACAACGAAGAAGAAGAAGACGACGAAGAAGAAGAAGACGACGGCACCGAGGAGGACCAGTAATGCAAGCCATCTGGACTCTCATCAAGAGAGAGCTCTCCGCTCAGTTCAACTCGGTCGTGGCGTACATCGTCGTGATCCTCTTCCTGCTGATCACGGGCGGCATGTTCTTCCTCGATTTCTTCGAGGGAATTCAGGAGCTCAGCCTGCGCCGTTTCTTCGGGGACGCTCCGTTCTTCCTGGCCTTCTTCGCTCCAGCCATGTCCATGAGTGTCTTCTCGGAGGAGAAACGCGCCGGCACGCTCGAGCTCCTCATGACCATGCCTGTGAGCGACTTACAGATCGTCATCGGTAAGTTCATTGGCGTAGTGCTGCTGCTCGCCGTGGTCCTGCTCTTCACGCTCCCTTACCCCATCACGCTCTATTTCCTGGGCGATCTGGATTGGGGACCGGTCATCGGTGGCTATCTGGGCTTACTGTTCCTTGGCGCGGCCTACCTCAGCGTCGGGGTCATGGTGTCGAGCTGGACCAAGAACCAGATCGTCGCCATCTTGCTGGCCTTCTTCCTCTGCTTCGTGCTCTTCATCATCGACCGCTTGCTCGGGGTCCAGAGCGGCAACACTGCGACGATCCTCGAAACCATGAGCGCCAACTATCACTTCCGGAGCATCTCGAGGGGCGTCATAGACCTGCGCGATCTGGTCTATTACGTCTCCGTTATGGTCATTTGCCTCGCCGCGGCCCGCACCTCGCTCGCCGCGCGACGCTGGTAGGAGGACAAGCCCATGAGCAAGAAGAGAGGCTCATTCCGAGCTCTGAAAACCGGCTTCGATGACATCCTCACGCTGGTGGCGTTGATCGCCATCGTCGTCGTCGTCAACGCGATCTTGCACGGCACCAGCCGCCTGCGCGTCGACCTGACACAGGACGAGCTCTACACCCTCTCCCAAGCCAGTAAGGACGTCGCCAAGGCGCTGCCAGGTGAGGTCCAGATCAAGGCCTTCTTCTCTGAAGGGCTGCAGGCGCCCGACCACAACCTCGCCCAGAGCGTCGATGACCTCCTCGCCGAGTACGAGGCGGCCTCAGAAGGGAAGATTCACTACGAGGTCATCTTCCCCAAGGACGAAGACGGAGAAGAGGTCGCTGAGGGCTATGGCATCGAGAAGATCGCCGTTGGACAGCAGGACCGAAACCAGGTCGGTCTGAGGCTCGTCTACAAAGGCATCGCCTTGGTCTATGGGGACAAACAAGAGGTCATCCCGCAGGTGAAGAGCGACGGCCGCGTCGAATACGAGCTCACCAAGGCGCTCAAAGCGCTGGTGACCGACGACTACAAGAAGGTGGGCGTCCTCTCGAGCTCTGGTGGACCGGCGTCCAATCCCCAGTTCATCGGCAGCCTCCAGAACGCCTTCCAGAACATCTACGGGAAGCTCGTGGCGGTCGAAGCCGTCGACCTCTCCACTGAAGCGGTGATCCCGCCCGATTTGGACGTGTTGGTGCTCCTCAACGTCCAGGACCCCGTGCCGCAACCGGCTCAGTTCGCCATCGATCAGTTTCTCATGAGCGGGAAGTCTTTGGCGTTGTTCCAGAGCCCGAGTGGGGCGGACCCTCGCATGCCTCAGCTGCCCTTCCGACAACCCATCCCGCACGGGCTCAACGCGCTCTTCGAGAGCTACGGCGTGAAGTTGAACAACGACCTCATCCTCGACCGCGAGCGAAACGTGGTGGGCATCGGCCTGAGCCAGCGTGGGCTGGTGCAGATCTCCTACCCGAGCCTCCCCATGCTCACCGGCATCAACAAGGAGAGCATCATCGCCAAGGGCATCGACGCCGTCGTCTTCCCGTTCGCTGGCAGCCTCGAGCTCACCGACGACGTGTTGCTCTCGTCAAGCGTCACGGTCACCAAGCTCATCGAGACAGCCGACAGCGGTGTGGCGCGAAAGAACGTCTCGGATCTGGCCATCGAGAAGCTCATGGAGCCCACCGATGACGAGGTGGCTGGGCCGCATTTGGCTGCGGTGACCATCCAGGGCGCCATGAAGAGCGCCTATGCCGACGGTCCGCCCGAAGGCATCGCCGCACCCGAGGGTGGGCTTCGAAAGGTCGCCGATTCGGGGGCTCGGATCTTGGTGGTCTCCAACGGCGAGTTCCTCTTCCCTAACAACCGCATCGGTTACTCGGGGGAGTACGCCCAGCTCGGCGGCCTCTTCTTCCTCAACGCCATGGACTGGTTGGTCCAAGATGAGTCCCTGATCGCCATCCGCAACAAGGACGTGCCTCGCCTGCTCGAGCCTGTCGACGAGGACACTCAGACCCTGCTGCAGTTCGCCAACATTGCGGGTGTGCCTTTGGGGGTCTTACTCCTCGGCATGGTCTGGTTCACCTTGAGGTATTACCGAAAGCGCCGAATCGCTGCGTCTTTCTCGGCGTGAGCCGAGCGCTGTCTTCGACCCGGGCGCCCTGCGCGCAACCCTTCGGGTTTGCACGTGCAACCCTTCGGGTTTGCACGACTCTGAAGCCATTCCTGGCTGCGAGTTCTCGCTCCAAAGAAGTGTAAAGATGAGCAAGAAACTACTGGTTTCGATCATTCTCCTGGCGGTCGTGGTGCTGGTCTTCGTGGCGACGCGCAAACCCTTGCCACAGGTGGTCAAGGACACCTCGACGTGGTCCGTCGAGAAGGCGGACTCCATCGACGAGGTCGTTCTCGAACAGAGCGGCAAGAGGCTCGCCTTCGGAAAGAAGGACGGCGAGTGGGCCATGACCTCCCCCGTCGAATCGAAGGCCGCCCAGAGAGCTTTGGCCGATGTCGAGGCGCTCTTTGCCGCGGGCCTCAAGAGCGATCTCATCGCCGAAGCTCCAGACGACTCCTATGGCTTCGGCGAGGCCGCGCTGCATGTGGAGGTGAAGAGCAATGGGGCTTCGGTGGCCTCCTTCGCGCTCGGCAAGCAGGTCACCGTCCCTAACAGCCAGGCCCGACGGGCCTGGCTTCAGCCCGACGGCGGAACCACCGCCTATCGCGCGTACTCCCTCGCGGACTCCACCGACCTCAGCGCGGCTTTGGACCGTCCGCTCGACGATTGGCGAGAGAAGAAGGTCTTGGGGCTCGAGAAGGACACCCTCGAGACGATCGAGCTCGAGCGCGACGGGCAGACCGTGGTGGTCGCGCGCGGTGTCGGAGACGACACCTGGGTCATCACTGAGCCCGCAGGCGTCCCCATCGACGTCGGCCGCGCCTCGAGCCTCATCACCACCGCGGAGAACCTGCTCGTCGACGGGTTCGCCGACGCCGTCACCCTCGACGACGCCGGTCTACTCGCCCCCAGTCGCACGGTGACCTTCAAGAACGCCGACAAGTCCTTGGTCCTCGAGTTCGGCGACCTGGTCGACACCAAACACTCTGAGCTGGCTCACGGCGACACCACCGCGCGTTTCATGCACATCGTCGGGAGCGGTCTCATTTACACCGTCAGTGGCTACAAGGTCGACACCCTGACTTCGAGCCTCGCCGAGCTTCGGGACAAGAAGGTCCTCGACTTGGACAGCGACGCCATCGACAAAATCGCCTTTGGGTCGCCCGAAGAGGGCCTTTTCACCTTGGTGCGCGAGGGGACCCAGTGGACTATTTGGGAAGGTGAGACCTCCACCGTCGCCGATCCAGCCAAGATCGGTCCGGTGCTCGCCAACCTCAGCCGCATGAACGCGATCAACTTCGTCGACGCGCCCCCCTTGGTCCCAATTCTCGACGGGAAACCGAATGTCTTGGTCGTTTCCCTTGGCCAAGACCTGCAGCACACGCTAAGGTTCGGCGCGTCGAATTCGGGAACGGCCAACACGGTGCTCGCCCAGTTGGACGATGGTTTGATCTTCGAGCTCAGCTCTTTCGTTGCCAACGCGCTGCGCAAGAGCGCGACAGAGCTTCGCTCGGAATAGTTGACCAGCTAGGCTGCGCCTGGCCCGGTGAGTGGACTCCCGCTGCGGCCCAATAGCATGAACCAGCCGCTCGACCACCGTCGAGTCCGCTGCCGCAAAAGACTTATGAAGGCTGGGTGACGGCGAGACCGTCAGCACCGCCTCTGTGTGTCCAGCCAGCACGGGGCTGGCGCCCCCACAAGGACCTCGAGCGTCGTCTTTCGATGAGCCAGGCCTGAAAAATCACCTCGCTTCATCACTTCCCTTCCCTTCATCAACTCACTTTCCCAGGAGATTCGAACACAAAGACGCCGCCAAACGTTTTGAGTTCGACCGCGCTTGCGTGTAACGAGAACTGCTCCATCCCCCCTAGGAGCACAATCGACACGCGAGTGGTCCCCAAGCGACGGGGACACCCAAAAGGAGCTGACTCCACGTTACAAGGGACGGGGCCAACTCTCTGCCACAAGATTTGGAGGATGGAATGACAAAGCACGGGAATGCCTTCGACGCGACCGCCTGTATCAAATCCGGCCAACGTGTCTTCATCCATGGTGCTGCGGCGACACCACATGTCCTGATTGCAGGGATGCTCGAGCACGCGGATCGCCTCCGCGATGTCGAGCTCATTCACCTTCACACCTACGGCAAGGCGGCCTACGCGGACCCTCACTATTCACTCGCTTTCAAGGTCGTGAACCTCTTCGTCGGCGAAAACATCCGCCGCAAGATCGACGGCGACCGGGTCGACTACCTGCCCTGCTTCCTCTCCGAGATCCCACAGCTCTTCCGCTCGAAGAGCCGCAAGATCGACGTCGCCTTGGTCCACGTCTCACCGCCCGACGTGCATGGCTTCTGCACGCTCGGAACCTCCATCGACGTGGCCCGCGCCGCCGTCGACGCTGCCGACATCGTGATCGCGCAATGCAACAAGCAGATGCCCCGTGTTCACGGCGATGGCGTCGTGCACATCAGCCGTTTCGACCACTTCATCGAGGTCGACGAGCCTCTCGACGAACACCCCATGCGCCCTCTCAACGCCGAGGAGATCGCCATCGGCAACGCCATCGCTGAGATCGTCGAGGACGGCGCCACCTTGCAGATGGGCATCGGCGCCGTCCCTGACGCCGTCCTCGCCGCCCTCGTCGACCACAAGAACCTCGGGATTCACACCGAGATGTGGTCCGACGGGCTGCTCCCGCTCATCGAGTCGGGGGTCGTCAACAACTCCCAAAAGGCCATTCACCCCGGAAAACTCGTCTCCGGCTTCGTCATGGGCACTCGCAAGCTCTACGACTTCATCGACGACAACCCCTCCGTCGTGCAGCTCGACATCGCCTACGTCAACAGCGTCGGCGTCATCATTCGCAACCCTAAGGTCACCGCCATCAACTCGGCCGTCGAGGTCGACCTCAGCGGACAGGTCTGCGCCGACTCCATCGGACACCGCATCATCTCCGGCGTCGGTGGCCAGATGGACTTCATCCGCGGCGCCTCCCTCTCTGCCGGAGGCAAGCCCATCATCGCGCTGACCTCCCGCGCCAAGCACGGCCAATCGCGCATCGTCCCCACTCTGCGCCCCGGCGCCGGCGTGGTCACCACCCGTGCACACGTTCACTTCATCGTCACCGAATATGGCATCGCCGACCTCTACGGCAAGACCGTCAACGAGCGCGCCAAAGCCCTCATCAACATCGCCCACCCGCAAGACCGCGAGTGGCTCAGTCGCGCCTGGCAGGACGCCCGTTGCGCCATGACCTAGGCGTCTCCTGACTCGACGACAAAAAGAGCCTGCCATCGGCAACGGTGGCGGGCCCTTTCACTTGTTGCGCGCCGGACCTCTTGGGAATTGGGGCTTGGCGAGTCGTCGCGCCTAGCGAGGCGGGCGACGCCTTGGTACGGACTGCCGACTCGCAAGCCGCCAATAGAGGGGCCTCAAGACGTCTTTTGTCACGGCCGTTGTGAGCGCCCCCAAACCACGCCAAACACCTCACCGCGCACACCCCTCGAGTGCACAAGAAACACCTCACCGCGCACAGTGCGCATCCCTCGAGTGCACAAGAAACACCTCACCGCGCAAAGTGCGCATCCCTCGAGGGCACAAGAAACACCTCACCGCGCACGGGCGTTCACCATCGAGGGTTGCGGCCCCTGTTCGCCTCGAACGAGATCTTGGTGCGTATGGCGCTCGACATCAACAGCATCCTCAGTGTTTCCGCCGTAGAGAAGGAGACCGGATTGTCGAAGGAGAGCCTCATCGAGCGAGCCTTTCGGTCGGCCACAGAGGCAGCTCTGGCGGGCGCTTTCGAGAACATCAGCGCCCTCTAAGCGCCGTGCCCCGACCCAGGCAACGAAGCCAGCAAACCGCCCGTCCCCGAGACGACCCAAGAATCGAGGTCGGCTCATCGCCCGGACGCTCGGCCCAATGAACGTCTGCGGCTGCCAGCTCGAGCTTTCCTGAAGAGGTCCTTGTGGACCGTGCAAGGACGGACTCCGTGAGCGATGGCGGGCCTCTTACTTGCTGCGCCCTTTACCTCTTGGGCTCCTTCTCGCTCGATGGCATACTCCTCGGGTCAGTCCTCGACATTACCCCAAGGAGACCCAATGCTGTTGGTCCTCTGCAACACTCCGCCCGATCACTCCAAGGCCATCGCCCGCAAGCTCGTCAGCGAGCGACTCGCCGCCTGCGTCAACCTGATCCCAGGGCTCGTGAGCTTCTATTGGTGGAAGGAGCGCTTCTGCGAGGAAGGAGAAGACACCCTGCTGATCAAGGTCTCCAAGGAAGGTCACGCGAAAATGTACGCGCGGCTCCTCGAGATCCACCCGTACTCCGTGCCGGAGATCGTCACCATCGAGCCCGACAAGGTCAACGAGGCCTACCGCCAGTGGGTCCACGAGGCGCTCTTGCCCCCAGCCCCAGTCGAGGAAACCTAGCGCGGGCGCGGACCGTAGCGAAGCTGCACGCCCTCCAGCCGCGCCGAGCTGCGCAACCGCATGATCCCTTCGCGGCTCAAAGGATTGTCCTGCAGATCCAGCTCCTTCAGCCCACTCAACGGCGCCGAGCGCCCCAACGCTCGCGCGCCGTCGTCCCCGATGGCGTTGTTCGACAAGTCGAGCCGGGTGAGCGCGGCGACAGCCGGATGTCGGGCGAGCAACTGCACGCTCTCGTCCTCCAGAGCGCAGCCGCGCAGGCTGAGCGCCTCTAGGTTACCGGCCCAAGAACCGTCGAGCAGCCGCCCCACATGCACAGGCGAGAGCTTCGACTTCACGAGCTCCAGGCGCCGCAAGCCCTCCAGGGATTGGGCCGTCGAGAACGCCTCGAGCCTCGCTGGCGTCCACTTCCATCCGTCCAACACCAACCACGGCAACGACCGCATCTCAGGCGCCCGAATCAAGGCGTTGAGCGAACCCGCGTCGTCCATGTCGGGGCCGAGCACGAGCTTGCGGACCCAACGCCAGCGCGGCTCCGGCTTCGTGTGCCGGAGGTTCCCCCACCAGCTCGCCGGCGCCAGGCAGACGTCTGCGGGCCAGGCGGCGAGCGGCTCGAGGTCGCTCGCCAGCTCCTCGAGGGCGGCGTGATCGAGCCGCTCGGCGCAGTAGACCACGGCGTGCCAGCTCAACTCCTCGGGAACGGCCCGCGACGCGGCGAGCAGCGCCAGTCGCCAGTCGCTCGACCGGCGGCCGTAGCGGTAGAGCTCTCTCGCCGCAGACCTCGCTGTGGCCTCTCCGCGCAGCTCGGCGAGCAGTCGGCCCAGGTCGGCGGCCCCCGCGCCCTCTTCGCCAGGACCAAAGTCGAGACGCTCGGGCAGCTGCGGCTGGGTACAGCGCAGCTCGAGGCCGGCAAACCGGACCGTGGCGCTCGAGGGCAGCTCCAGCGCCCCCTTGAGCCGAATGTGGTCGACCGTCACCTCGGCGCGGCGGTCCAAAAGCGTCAGGACGATGCGCTGGCCGCGATCCGCGAGGCTGAGCAGGCGCGCGCTGCTGACGGCGCGGGCCGGCAGACAGAGGTCGGCGCTGGGCTCGCGGCCGACCAGCGCATGGGAAAGCACCGTCCGCGTGAGAGAAAGATCGTTCGGCCCCTTGACGTGAATGGTAAACATGGGGTTTGAGCGAGCGGCACTCGTTGGAAGAGGATGGACGAAGTGGGGACTGTACGTGAAAAGCTGGCGCGCGACATCGTCTCCGCGATTCGGAGCGACGCCGCTTGGGATGAGCCGGCAAGCGGGCGGAATCTGGTCGACGGCTTCGAGGCGCTCGCCGCCGCACTGCAGACCTACCAAGCCCAGGCGAATCGCGCCCTGCAGCGATACCTGAAGCAGATGGGCCCATGGGGCGACGTCTTCGGGCCGCCGCTGCCCACGGAGGCCTTCAAGCGCGCGGCTCTGGTGACCTTTCCCCTCGAGGAGAGCGCCGTCTGCTTTCGCTCCAGCGGCACCACCGTCGCCGACCGCGGGCGCCACTACCTGCGCACCCTCGAGCTCGTAAACGCCACCATCGACGCCTCGTTCCGCCGCTTCCTGCTCCCCGACCTGGCTCCCGGCGCCCGCATCCGCATCCTCGTCCTCGCCCCGACCAGGCAGGACGCGCCTGAGTCTTCGCTGAGCCACATGCTGCAGCACGTCGTCGAGACTTGTGGCGACGAGGGCAGCCGGCATTTCGTCAGCGCGGACTGGACCTTGGATGTTCTTGCGCTTCGGGACGCCCTGGGCGCGGCCACGCAGGCCGGGCTGCCAGTGCTGCTGCTGGGGACCAGCTTCGCCTTCGTGCACTTCCTCGACGCGCAGCCCGCGCCTCTGCGCCTCGCCGAGGGCAGTCGCCTCATGGACACCGGCGGGACCAAGGGCCGCACGCGCTCGGTGCCGCGCGCCGAGCTGCACAGCGCCTTGTCGCAGCTCCTGGGGTTGGCGCCTGGCATGATCGTCGGCGAATACGGGATGTCCGAGCTCTCGAGCCAGCTCTACGAAGACAGCCTGCTGGTCGAGCTGGGCGGCCGCCGGCCGCCCCTACGACTCGACGCGCCGCTGCTGTCGGGCACGGCGAGCCGGCCGCCCCTACGAATCGACGCGCCGCTGCTGTCGGGCACGGCGAGCCGGCCGCCCCTACGACTCGACGCACGGCCACTCTATCAGCCGCCGCCTTGGTGTCTCGTGCGGGTGGTCGATCCCCTGAGCTTGGTGCCGCTCCCCGTCGGAGAGGTCGGGCACATCGCGCTCTTCGACCTGGCCAACCTGGACAGCGTCGCCCACTTGCTGACGGGAGACCAAGGTCGCATCGTCCCCCTCGAACACGCTGGCGCGCTCAATGCCTTCGGCGGCTTGCCGGCGCCGGGCCTCGGTCTCGAGCTGCTCGGGCGCGCGCCGATGGCGGCGCCGAAGGGCTGCAGCATCGCGCTGGACGCCGCGCTGAACGGCGAGCTCGAGCTGGCGCCGTGAGTCGGCTGTCCGTGCAGTGGAGAGGCCGGCGAGAGCTGCCATACTCGCAGGTCGTGAGCGAGTTGAGGGGGGCGCAGCGGTCCTGGGAGGCGATGGGCTTCGAAGCGCGTGCCGAGCACATCGCAGAGCTCGGCCGCTACTGGGCGGGCGACCACACCGCGCTCTGGGAGCGGCTCGAGGGCGAGCTCGGCACGAGCGCCCCCATGTTGAGCTGGGGATTCGAGCAGACGATGTCCGGTTGGACGCCCGAGGCGTTGATGGAGCTCGTGCAGCTGGAGCTCGGGCCCGCGCCCGCGCCCGCGCCCGCGCTCTGCGGCGTCGTGCTCGCCTCGACCGTGCCGCCGGCGGGCCTGCAGAGCGTGGTGCTCGCCTTGCTCGGCGGGAGCGCGGTCTGCGTGCGGTCGGCGCGGCGACTGCAGCCGCTCCTCGAGGCTTTTGTCGACAGCGCCGAGGAGTGCGCCCCCGAGCTGTCGAAGGTGTTGGCGCTGGTCGGCTTCGACTGGGCGGACGCGCTGGCCGCGGACGAGTTCGTGGCGCCGCTCGAGGTTCTGGCCGTGCACGGCTCGAGCGAGGCTGTGGCGAGCTGGAGGTCGGTCGCGAGCGCAAGGACGCGAGGGGGCTCGCTTCGAGGCCCCTCAGTTCTGGGAAGCGAGCGAAATCCGGTCACTGGCTCGCGACGACTGGTCGCCTACGGCCACCGCCTCAGCGCCGCTTGGGTCGGCGCTGGAGTCGAGGCCGCCGGCATCGCAAAAGCCCTTGCGCTCGACCTGTGCGCGTGGGACCAGAGCGGCTGTCTGTCGCCGCAGGTGCTCTTCGTCGAGGGCGACGTGGAGCGCGCGACAGTGGTCGCAGAGGCTGTGTGCGCCGCGCTCCCCGAGGTCGAGCGGGCGTTGCCCATGGGCGCCCTCGAGGTCTGGGCGCGTGGCGCTCGCGAGCGCTTCGTCCGCGCCCGAATGGTCGAGGCCGAGGTGTTGCGGGCGGCGACGGGCGCGATCCTGCTCGTGCACGACGAGCCAGGCCCCCTGGAGCCCGGTTGCGGAGCGCGAGTCTTGGTCGTACGGCCGACGCCCGACCTGAAGGGGCTCGTCGCCTCGCTCGAGGCGGCCTCTCCGCACCTGCAGTCGTTGGGCGTCGCCGGCCTCGACGCGGCGGGGCAGCGTAAGTTGTTGGCGCAGCTGCGGCCGCACGGTTTGAATCGGCTGTGTGCTCTGGGCGAGATGCAGCGGCCGGAGCTGTGTTGGATTCACGACGGCATCGGCTCGATGGCACCGTTGCGAGGGCTCTAAGAAGAACTCGAAGCGGGTCCTGGGAATTCGACAGAGGGTTCGATGTTCACCGTCTGGAACGTCGCCGAACACAAGAAATGTGTCGAGGAGTCGCTTTCAGGCACTTTCACGTGTCACATCCATCTTCCCACCGCTTGCCCTCTCGAACCTGAGGCAGAATGAAACGCACTCCCTGGTTGTCCCCTGGATTGAGCCATAACATGCGCTCGAAGATGGCGGCCGCTTCGTCGTATGATGAGTTCGGCCTAACGTACATCCAACAAGCGCAACACTTCCTCACGGCTCAACGTCGACCCGACGTCCGCGCCTTCGAGCAGATCGTCGGCGAGCGCTCGCTTGCGCCCATGCAGGTTGAGGATGCGTTCCTCGATCGAGTCGCAGACCACGACTCGGTAGACCGTCACTGGCCGCGTCTGCCCAATACGGTGCGCCCGATCCGACGCCTGGTCCTCGACTGCTGGGTTCCACCACGGATCCATGTGGATGACCCGGTCGGCCGCCGTTAGGTTCAACCCAAAGCCGCCGGCCCGCAGGCTGATCAGGAACAAGTCACCCTCGCCCGCCTGAAACGCGCGCACGATCCCGGCTCGTGCCTTCTCTGGTGTGCTCCCATCCAAATACTGATAGGGGATCTGCGCCTGGTCGAGCCGGCTCCGCAGCAGAGATAGAAAGCCCACGAACTGGCTGAACACCAGCGCGCGATGCCCCGCCGAACGCAACTCCTCTACCAGCTCGTCGAAGGCTTCGAGCTTGCAGCCGTCGACTCCCGCGAGTTCGGCGTCGACGAGGCTCGGGTGGCAGCAAGCCCTGCGCAGCTTCGTGATCCAGGCCAACAATTGCATCGTTGGGAGTTCTTTGGAACCGTCGAGTTCGCTCAAAGCATGCTGACGAATGGCCTCGTAGAAGGCTGCTTCGGTCGTGCTCATCTCCACTCGCCGGACCACGTCGGTGCGAGCCGGAAGCTCTGTAAGCACCTCCGACTTGGTTCTTCTCAGTACAAATGGGTGTACCAGACGCCTGAGATTGGCGAGGGCCTTTGGGGCCTTGTCTTGTTCTATTGGCATCACGAACCGGCGCTTGAAGTCTTCATACGAACTGAGAAGCGTCGGGTTGAGGAACCGAAAGAGACTCCAGAGCTCGGTCAGACGGTTCTCTACTGGTGTACCAGTTGTCGCGATTCGGAAGCCGCCATTCAACTGTAGCGCGGCCTTTGTCCTCTGGGTAAACGGGTTCTTGATGGCCTGCGCCTCGTCCAGCACGAGGGTTGCAAATGTGACCTTGGCGAGCGCCTCGATTTCCAGCTGCATGAGCGTGTAGCTGACGATCAGCAGGTCGAACGGACCGAGACTCTCGATGGCCTCGGTCCTCCCGTCGATGCCCAATCGGATGGGCTTCAAGGTTGGTGCGAACCTTACCGCTTCGTCGGCCCAGACCGTGCAGACCGAAGTTGGAGCGACCACCAGAGTTGGGCCATATTGTGCCCGCGAGAGTGCGACTGCGATGGCTTGAACTGTCTTCCCGAGCCCCATGTCGTCGGCGAGGCAGGCGCCTGCACCCCAGGCGGCGAGTCGTGAGAGCCAGCAGTAGCCTTCCAACTGGTAGGGTCGAAGCTCGGCCTCGAGTGTATTGGGGACCTGGGGCTCGAGCGTTTCTGCCGCGCGAATGCGGTCAATCAGGGAATTCCATTCCTCATCGGTCTCAACCATCTCGAGGTCGCTGAGTAGTTCTTCCACGATAGACGAGGCGAGCCCGGACACGAGAAGGTCATCCTTCTGCCGATGGGATGCGGCCTGCAATCGCTCCAGTCGTTCGAAGAGCGATGCCGTGAGGAGAAGAAACGACCCATCTTCGAGCGCCAAGAAGCGTCCCGGGGAGCAGCTCAGCAGCCCGAAGACCTCTGTGAGCTCGATTGCCTCGCCGTCCTCCAATATCAATCGGCCCGTCAAATGGAACTCACCTGCTCGGTGTTTCAGCTCGATGCCGAGATCTTCCAGGTCGAGCGATGGCGCAACGGCGAACTGGTTCGCCGTCGTCCATTCGATGTCGATGTGTTGCTCGGACAGGGCAGAGATGGCGGAGATGGCCTGGCCGAGCGTGGGAAACGACCAATCGCCAGTGCCATCTCCCGCTTGATGAAGGGGGGGCACACGTTCTATCAGCGCGATGAGCCCAGCGAGCTCAGCCTGCAGAGCACGGCGGGTTCGTTGAATGACACCCGCCTGGGTTGCGATGACGAGCGCAGCGCCTTCACCAGGACGAAACTGGGGGCCAGAGCGTCCCAGCGGGTAGACGCGGGCGCGAAGCTCGAGCCGGTCGTCGACACGACTGGCCTCGAGGGAGAGCGTCGAGTTGGCCGTGACCTCGTTGGCGGTGTCGAGGGTCGGGGCAGTCGGGGACTCGACGGGAAAATGCGGGGCCAGTCGCGCGATCAGCGCGTCCGCGCGGGCTTGGGCCGCGGCTGGGATGATGATCCCATCGCCGAGCTTGGTCGCGATCTTGTTTTGGGTTTCGCTGAAGTTCGCCATCAAAATACGGTGGCCTTCGTCAGTTAGACCCCCTGAGCTGGGTTCGATGGAGACACGCGTCTGAATCTTCGTCTGGACGACCTTCACGCGGGGCTCGGTCAGGGCAATCTCGACCGCACGGGGGGCGCTCGGGTTCCGCATCACACGTGGGTGTCTCGACAGCGCCTTGGCCGCGTCCCACTCGTTGATGTGAAAGCTCTCGTTCATGTAGCCGCGATGGACCGAGACACTGCGCTCGATGTGCTTGATCACCGCGAGGTCGTGCGCGTCTAGGAAGTCGATGCTCGGGTCCCGCTCAAACAAGCGCTTGAGGGCGACCTTTCGACCGTTCGTCCACCCTTTCGCCTTCGCGTTCTGAATCCGAGGCTCGAGACTGACGCCCCAGCGGCCCACTTCCACGAACCAAACCAGGCGAGTGTCTTGCTCCACCTTCTGTGTCTTTTTGGCGGCCACGCGCTCCGAAGGGGGCAGGGGGATGGTGGCCAGTACCGACTCGAGCTGTCGCTCCCAGGCTGCGTTGGGGACAAAGAGCGACGACAACGCGGGGTAGCGCCCGCCCGAACCCGGCCGAATCAGCTGCCGAAACTGGTCCTCCAACCAGGCGAAACTCGCCGCTTTCGCCTTGCCTGCGTATTTTGAGATGGCCTTGGCGGTGCTAGTGAGGGCCTCGTCCGTCCAGCGTTCCACCAGACCGCCAATGAGCACGTCGATCGGGTTCTCGTCGGGCTCGTCCCAGCGATTGAAGGCGCTATGCCGAATGAAGGTGCTGTGCCGAAAGACGCTGGTATCCTTTCTGAACTCGATGAGTTCTTGTAAAAAGGTGTCCGATTCACGGTGACCAACAGCGATTGCCCCGCACGTTTGCCAGTCGGTTCGGTCGTTCGAGGTCGCGAGCAGCAGCGCCTGAAACTGACCGGCCGCTTCGGGTAGCCGCGTCACTCGGCGTTTTCGCCCGCGAGCGAGCTTCTCCGCCGCAGCGAACGCCTGCATCGCCTCTTCCCGCCTCGACGTGACCGCAGCCACCAGACCCCATGCCGCGGGGTAGACCATCAAGCGTTCGAGCCGCTCGGCCTCGGCGGCCCGTCCCTGTAGGACCATCAGCTCCGTGAGTATCATCGCCTGCGTTTCGCTCACATCCTTGGCACTCGAGAGCTCGCGCTCGAATTGCGCGAAGGCGACGAGCTGAGGCATGCAACGGTGAATCGCCTCGTCAACCACCAGGGCCAGCACCTCTAGACGTAGGGATGCCGAGCACTCTGCAATCAACGCTGGGTCGAACGGGAGCACCTTCGTCAGCCACAACCCCGGACGGGCGCCCCACTTGGCTTGGACCTGCTCCAAGTCTCGTCGAAACTCGGCCTCATCAGCGCGCAACACGGCGTGCCACAGATTCCGC
>Ga0210044_10001122_pt1 | contig 40690 bp, 35 predicted proteins | sample CryGey13umfilter_2_FD_183959 | JGI IMG/M metagenome (GOLD analysis project Ga0210044, IMG submission 183959) | Groundwater microbial communities from aquifer in Utah, USA - Crystal Geyser 4/9/14 3 um filter (SPAdes) (version 2) | ecosystem: Environmental > Aquatic > Deep subsurface >... | reverse complement strand
GGTTCCACCCGCTTCAGGATGGACGAGGCGAGCAGCTCCTGGGCCAGCACCGCCTCGGTGAGCTCGGCCAGCATCCCACCCTGGTACAGCGCGGTGTGCTCCAGCACCAGCAGATCGGCGGCCTGCACCGCCAGGGTCACGTCCTCGTCGGTGACGGCGCTCCGTCCGGCGTCCACGGCGCGCAGCCGGGCCAGCAGGCTGATCACGCCGTAGGCCGCCACCAGCAGGTTGAAGCCGGACAGCATGGAGTGCTCGCCCGAGAGGATGCGGCGGCTGACGAGCTTGTGCAGCAGGTAGCGTGTGAGCAGCGCCTGGCCCGGGGGCTCGGGGGCGAACGGCAGGCGCCGGATCGCCCGCAGCGATGCCTTGGCGCCCATCAGCTGCGAGCGCAGCCGGCCCAGGCCGACGTTGAACAGCCGCACGCCGAAGAAGTGTCCCATGCGCGGAAGCGCCCCGGGAGCGCAGTCGTGGCCCAGGAACAGGGACAGCACCGGGCCGGCGCGGGAGGGGATGCCGGCCTCCCGTCCCTGCCGCGCCAGGTGCTCCACGGGTTCGGCCTCACACTGGCGCAGCACCCGCCGCAGTTCGCCCTTGCCGCCCTGGCGCACGCCGTCGACGACGCGGGTCAGCAGCTGCGCGCCGGCGGCCAGGCGATCCACGACGGGGGACGAGGGGAGCCCCAGCAGCCGCCCCAGCCCGGCCTCCAGCAGCTCGAGGTCGCGGACGGAGATCTCGAGCTGTCCGTCCAGCGTGAGGGGCGACTGCCGCGTCACATCGCCGGCGGCCCTGGTCGTGCTCTGGATCCAGCGCGTCTGCTCCTGCAGCCGCTTGCCGGTGCCGGCCGTGACCGAGGGGCAGTAGAAGCTGAGCCGCAGGTGGGTCGTGCCCGCCACCCGTCCCACCAGCAGCGGGAAGGCCTTGCAGCCCTCGGGCTTCGCGGCGTAGCCTGCCGTGGTGTGGATCCGGCAGCGGTTCTCCTCGTCGAGGAAGAAGCAGCGCCCCTGCACCATGCGCAGCCGATAGGGGTCGCCCTCCCCCCGGCGACGGATGAAGGGGTCGCCCTGGCCCGGCCACTGCACCTTGCGCAGCTGCTGCACCTTGCTCTCGTCCACCGTGATGGTCCACATGCGGCAGCAGCGGCCGCAGCTCTGGCAGGAGAAGCGCTCGTCGGGGATCTGGACATCCTTTGCCACTAGGACTGCTCCGCCGCTCGCAGCGCCTCCTCGAACAGGGTGTCGATGTCGGCGCAGATGGCGCGTGTGGCCCAGGCCCCCATGCGTGAGCCGTCGGCCAGCTCCAGCAGCCGGACCCGCCCGGCCTTGATCTCTGCCCCGCACACCGAGCGCACGCCGTTGTAGGCCTGGGCCACGAGCTTCTGGGCCTCGGCGTGCTCGTCGAGCAGGCGGCTCACGCCACCGGCGGAGAAGCCGCTGGTGAGGGAGTTACGCAGGTTGCGGCGCACGGAGGGTGTGGCCGCGAGCTGCGCCAGGCACTCGAGGAACTCGTTGGCCGGGGCCTGCCCCAGCACGGGGCGCAGCACTTCCTGACACGTGCGAAACATCGCCGTCACCAGATCGTTGACCCCGCTCTGAAGCTCCCGGGACTGCTTCTTCAGCTCCCGCACCTGCTGCTCCTGACCCAGCCGACGGGCCAGATGCTCGAACAGTTGCTCCTCCTCCGGCGAGACACCGTCGGTCTCCGCCAGCATCCAGCAGCCCTGCAGCACCTGCTCCCGCAGCATGGAGTCCAGCTCGCCCGCCGCGCTCAGCGTCTCGTCGGGGGTGCGCTGCTGGATCATCGCGCGGTCCTCCTCCGTCAGCGGGAACTGGTGCAGCACCGACTGCAGCACGATGCGCTCCTCCTCCGAGATGCGGCCGTCGGCCTGGGCCATGAGCTGGAAGCAGCAGTAGGTCAGCTCCATCTGCGCCCGGTTGCGCGCGTAGGTCTCGGGGCTGCGGCTGCGTCGACGGGGCAGACCCAGGGCGAAACCGGTGACGCCGAGGGTCGCCAGCACCGGGATCGTGCTCAGGCCCAGCGCGGCGCCGAGGCTGGCCCAGAAGCCGAGGTTGGCCGCCCACAGCGCGCCTCCCACCACGGCCGAGGTGGCGCCCCCCAGCCCGGCGGCGAGCCGCGCCTTGCGGCGCATGCGACGGGTGCGATGAGGCGCCAGGGTGGAGGGCAGGTCGCGGGCGGCGGCGATGATCAGCTGGAGCTGCTTGCCGCTGTTGAGCAGCAGTCGTTCTCTATCCATGCTCGCCCAGTGTCCCCGTTTTCGGGGCCAGGCTCAACGATTGATCTTGGAACCGTCGATCACCCGCGTATCAAGGCTCCTCGTATAACCCCATCTCAATCAATCGATCGACGTCCTGAAGGTCCACCACCCGGCCGGCCAGACGCTTGATAGCCACAAACTCGTTGATGCCGATGAACGGGACTTCGAGCTCACCTACCGTCACGTGGAAGCGGTTGCCCCATGCCCGGATGATTCGGAGTGCACCCACAGATCCAGGTCGCGCGTGAAGCGGGGCAGTCCCAGGGCGGCCATGGCGTAGCCACCGACAACCAGGAACCTAACGCCCTCGCCCAACAACTCGGACAGAATCTCTCTGTAGGACGCGTTCAGCATCGTGGAGCCCGCGTTTGTGCAGCAGTTGCCAACCTTCCACGGTCAACGACCACATCAGCTCGATGCGCTGACAGGCGCTCAGCGCCAGCCAGCGGCTGTCGTCGTTGCCGAATCGTCTCAACCGGACCTTCCATTTCTTGAGCGCCATGTCCCTTGGCCAGCCCCTGGCTCAACGCTTGATCTTGGAACCGTCGATCACCCGCGTACCGGCCGGCGGATTGAAGCGGAAGCGGCTGTCGGAGATCTTGGTGTTGATCTGTAGCGTGGTGAACACGAAGTGGTTGGTGTTGTGCTTGCCCACGACCATCGACTCTCCCACCGCGTGGTCCTCGGGGTTCACCGCCAGCAGCAGGTGCTGGTACTGTCCGGTGGGCTTCCTGGGCGTCAGCTTCAGCACCAGCGCGTCGGGTCCGCCCAGCTTCTCGTCGGCGTAGGTGATGTCGAACTCGGTGCTCAGGTCGCCCTTGCCCAGAAGGAACGTCAGGCCGGTGGAGAGCGTGTCGGTGGACAGCGGGTTGCGGAACGCCTGCTGGTCGTCCGGCTCCCAGACCCACAGCTGCTTGCCGTCGGCAATGAACGCCTTGCGCTCGGGGCTGGCGTAGTTCCAGCGCATCATGCCCGGCTTCTTGACGTACAGGTAGCCGTAGGACACGCGCTCGCGGCTGTACAGCGAGTCGGTGTAGACCTGCTTGAACTTGCCCTTGAGGTCGCGGGCCTTGTTGTAGAACGTCTGCATCTTCTTCACCACCTGGGTCACCGGGGGGCGGGATGCGGAGGCGGCTGGCGCCGGGGCCTGGGTCAGGAGGACAGCTGTCAGGAGCATGAGTATCGATCGCATTGGGGCCACCCTACCTCGCTCGATGTACCATGACAACAGCTGGACAGGTCCGCCGGGGGGGTTATTCACTCGCCGCCATGCGGGCCGCCCGGCGCTCCCGCCGTCGGATGCGCCACGCCTCCAGCGAGACGTACAGCGCCGGGATGACGATCAGCGTCAGCAGTGTGGAGGTGGACAGCCCGCCGATCACCGTGCGCGCCATGGGGGACCAGGACTCGGCTCCCTCCCCGAGCTCCAGCGCCAGCGGCAACATGCCGAGGATCGTGGTCAGGGCGGTCATCAGGATCGGGCGCAGCCGCCGCCGACCGGCCTCCATCACGGCCTCCATCAGTTCCAGGTCGCGGTTCCGCCGGTACTGGTTCACGGTGTCGATGAACACGATGGCGTTGTTCACCACCACGCCCACCAGGATCAACACGCCGATGAGCGCCACCACGGACAGCGGGGTCCCGGTGAGGTCCAGTGCGATCACCACGCCGACGAAGGCCAGCGGGATGGTGAACAGGATCAGAAACGGGTGCAGCAGCGACTCGAACTGTGACGCCATCACCATGTAGACGAGCAGGATCGAGGCCAGCAGCGCCACCGCCAGCCACTGAAACGATTCCTTGAAGTCCTCGGCCTGCCCGCCGATGCGGTAGGTGAACCCGTCGGGCCAGGGGAAGTCCAGCAGCCGGCCGGTGAGCTTCTTGAGCACGCCGCCCAGGTTGCCCCCGGTCACGGAGCAGGCGACCTTCACCACGCGCTGCTGGTCCCCGCGGGTGATGGTGGCCGGTCCGACGGAGGGACGGATCGTGCCCAGCGACTCCAGTCGGACCGTCACCCCGGTGGGGGTCACGATGGGCAGCCCGCGCAGGTTGCGCTCGTCCCGCCGGAAGTCCTGCGGGCCCCGTACGCGGATGTCATACTCGTAGCCGCCCTCCTCGAACACCGAGGCCATGGTGCCGGAGAAGACGGTGGAGATGGCCGACGAGACCTGCGCCGTGGTCAGCCCCAGCGCCGCCAGCCGGCTTCGGTCCAGCAGCACCTCGTACTCCGGGCGGCCCGCCTCGAGGCTGAAGTTCACGTCCCGCGTCCCCTCGAGCCCGACGACGAGCTGCTTGATCTTCATCCCCACCTCGTGCGCCTGGGCCAGGTCGTGGGCGTAGATCTCCACCACGATGTCCCCCTCGCTGCCGAGGAAGTTTGGCTGGAACACCGTGGCCGTCAGCCCCGGGATCTCGGCGAAGCGGCGGCGCAGATCCTCCTCGATCTGCGCCTGGGTCCGCGTGCGATCCTTCCGATCCTTGAGCCGCAGGCGCATGATCCCGGCGTGGGGCCCCTTGGCGAACAGCGCGACGAAGCCCTCTCCGGTGCCGATGTCCATGTTGTACGTCGCGCGCTCGGGGACGTGGCGCTCGACGATGCGCTCCATGCGCCGGAAGGCGGCGTTGGTCTGCTCCAGCGACGATCCCACCGGGAGCTCCATCTGCATCACGGTCAGGCCCTGGTCGTTCTTGGGGAAGAACTCGGTGGGGAGCCGTGAGCCCGCGGTGATGGAGGCGACGAACACCAGGCTCACCACGGCGAAGGTCTTCTTGCGGTTGGCCAGGACCCAGGTCAGCATCCGCGAGTAGACCCGCGTCAGCCGCCCCAGCAGGCGCCCGATGAGGTCGCTGTCCTCCTGCCTCGCGTGCTTGCGGTGCAGCAGCCGGGAGGCGGCCAGCGGGATGCCCGTTCGCGCCACGAACAGCGACGCGGCCAGGGAGAAGCAGATCGTGAGCGACATGTCCCCGAACATCTTGCCCGCGATGCCGGGGACGAACAGGATCGGCAGAAACACCACCAGCGTGGTGAGGGTCGAGGCGGTGATGGCGGTGGAGACCTCGTCGGTGCCCTGCACCGCGGCGTCGCGTCCGCGGATCCCGCGCTCGGTGAGGGTGAAGATGTTCTCCAGCACCACGATGGAGTTGTCCACCAGCATGCCGATGGCCAGCGCCAGGCCGGCCATGGAGATGATGTTCAGCGTGATGCCCGCGGCGTCCATGATCGAGAACGTGGCGACCACCGAGACGGGGATCGCGCCGGCCACGATGAGCGAGGAGCGCACGCTGCGCAGAAAGAACAGCAGCACCACCAGGGCGATGATGAAGGCCATCCCGGCGGTGGTGCTCAGGTTGCCGATGGACTTCTCGATGAAGTCCGCCTGGTTGAAGATCACGTTGAGCTTGATACCCCGGGCGGCCTGCTGCTCCACCTTGGGGATCGCCTTGAGCACCGCTCGCACGGCCTGCACCGTGTTGGCGTCGCTCTGCTTGCGCGCCATGAGCAGGATGCCTGGACGACCGTCGTTGCGCACCAGGCGGGTCGCCTCCTGCAGACCATCCACCACCTGCCCCACGTCCCGCAGCCGGGTGGGGACCCCCTGCCGGATGCCCACCACCGACTGCTCGATCTGCTTGACGCTCGTATAGCGGCCCTTGGTCTGGATCGTGAATTCCCAGCCGCCCTGATCGAAGGTTCCTCCCGGGAGCTGGACGTTGTCCGCTCGCAGCGCGGCGATCACCTGCTGCGGGGTGACGCCGGCGGCCCCCATGCGCCGGGGGTCCAGGCGCACCTGGATCTCGCGCTTGCCGCCACCCACGGTGTCCACGCTGGCGATGCCGAGCAGCCGCTCCAGCAGCGGCTCCACCTTCTCCTCGGCGATCTCGCGCAGCTTGATCTCGCTGTACGGTCCGGTGAGGCCGAGAAACACCACGGGCTGCATCGAAGGGTCGAAGGCGAAGGCGATGGGGTCCTTGGCGTCGGCGGGCAGCAGCCCCCGCACGAAGTCGATGTACTTGCGCACGTCGATCTCGGCCTGGTTCAGATCGGCGCCCCAGTTGAGCTCGACGTTGACCACCGAGACGCCCTGCTTGGAGGTGGAGGAGACCTTCTTCACCCCCTCCACGGCGGCCACCGCCCCCTCGATGCGCCGGGTGATGAGATCCTCCACCTCGCGGGGTCCCGCCCCCGGGTACTCGGTCACCACCCCGATCATCGGGAAGGTGATGTCGGGGTACATGTCCAGGCGCAGGCGAGCCAGGGAGAACAGACCGAGCCCCACGATGATGATGTAGATCATCGAGAAGGTGACGGCCCGGCGAACGCTCAGCGACGAGAGGCTCATGGCGTGGCGGTCTTGCTTGTGCCGGCCGCGCCACCCGCACCCGCCTCGCGCGCGACGGACTTCACCGTCTTGCCATCAGGGTTCAGCCGCTCCACCACCCGCGCCGCGCGACCGGGTCGCAGCAGGTGCTGCCCCTGCGTCACGAGCTGGTCGCCGAAGGACAGGCCGCTCTCCACCTGAACCCGCTTCCCGTCCACCAGCCCCAGCCGCAGCACGCGTTCGCTGACGGTGTTGTGGGCGGGATCGAGGACGAAGGCCCGATGGGTCACCTTGCCGCCGCCACCCATCTCGATGATCAGGCTGTTGTAGGGCACCACGGCCACGTTGTCCCGGCGCTCGACCTCCAGCTTGACGCGGACCAGCATCCCCGGCATCAGCCGCCGGTCCTTGTTCTGCAGCACCACCTTGACCTGGGCCGTCCGGGTGCGTCGGTCGATGGTGGGGTAGATCCGCGCCACCGTCCCCTCGAAGGTCTCGCCGGGATAGCGCGCCACGCGGAGGTGGGCCGCCATCTCTGGCCGGATGCTGCCCAGGTCCTGCTCCGGCACGTCGAGCAGTAGCTCCACGCGGTCCAGCTGGACGATGGTGCAGATCGGGATCGTGGGCAGGGCCATGTCCCCCTGCTCCAGCAGGCACTGCCCCACCACACCCCTGATGGGGGATCGAACCACGGCGTTTCCGCGAGCCGTCGACGCCTGGCGCTCCATCGCCTCCAGCCGGCGGATCTGAGCCTCGCCCGAGCGCAGCCGGGCGGCGAGCTGGTCTACCACGGCCTGGGACACGATCTTGCGGCTCAGCAGCTTGGTCTGACGTGCCAGCTCGTCCTTCAGGTTGTCGCGGTCGGCGCGTGCAGCGTCGATGGCGGCGGCCGCGGACTGGACACTGTCGCTCAGGGCGTCGGCGCGGACCACGGCCAGGATCTGTCCGCGCTTGACCGGGTCGCCCGCCTCGACCCGCTTGGAGAGGATGCGCTCCGGGACCTGCGAGAAGACCTTGACCTCGAGCTCCCCCTTGAGATCCGCATCGTACTGCAGCGTCCGGGTGATGGAGGCGGGTTTGACCTCGAACACCTGGACGGGAATGGGCGCGCTGCCCTTTTCGGCCTGCTTCGGCGTGCACCCCCACACGCCGAACAGCAGGAGCAGGGACAGAACCAGGGATGTTTGAGTCAGCTGTGACATTGGGGTCAATTTACCGCCCTCGGCCCAAAAGTCACTAGCCAGCAGCCACGTAGTCTTGTGAAAGGTCAAGGGGCCAGGCTGGGGGTTTGCCCCCCATACCCCGGCGAGTGGCCATGCCGGTGACCGAATTCCGGGGGGTTGGCGGATGACCGGTGTGGCATGGCGGCTGCAACTACATCGCGCCATGAACGCTCACGCCGCACTCACTCGATCTTTGGTTCTGTTGGCGCTCTTTCCACTGGGTTGTGGCGGCATGGAGGAACAGGGGGAAGAATCGGTGGGACAGATTGAGCAGGCCTACAAGCACCCGCCGCCCCCCGGACCGGCGCCCTACCACTACTTCCTAACCTCCTATGGCGGCCCGGGAGATCCCGTTTCCGGCAACACGCCGGCCTGTGGCGGCAAGGCCGTGAACGGGGCCTGGTACTACTCCACTGGCGCCTACTCCTTTGGCTGCAACTCCAAGCTCCGACTGCGCGCCAACGGCAAGTGCGTGGTGGTCAAGGTCGTGGACAATGGTCCGGCGGACTGGGTCGAGTCCAAGGTCCAGGCCAAGTGCGGTGGGACGGGCTACGTCATCGACGCCTCGCCGCCGGTCTCCCAGCACCTGTTCGGCACCACCTCGGCCGGCTGGTCCGACTGCTTCGCCATCGAGGTCACCCCGGTGGACGCCGCCGCGGCGACCGGCCCGGTGGCGTGCGGCGCCGAGCAGCCCGCGCAGCCCGCGCAGCCCGCGCAGCCCGAGCAGCCCGAGCAGCCCGAGCAGCCCGGGCAGCCCGAGCAGCCCGGGCGGGGCGGATTCATCGGTGACGCATGCGGCGGTAGCGACCAGTGCAGCACGGGCCCCTGTTTCGCCGAGGGCGAAGGATTCCCCGCCGGCATGTGTACGCAGCCTTGCTCCGAGCTGTGCCCCGACCAGCCGGGCAAGCCGACCACTTTCTGCGTCACCGCACCGTGGGGCAACGAGGGCTTCTGCCACTCGCGCTGCGACTGGGATCTCCACGCGCAGACGGGCTGCCGCGATGGCTACGACTGCGTGAACATGGCCCGACACGACCACCCCGAGGTCCGGCGCAACGTCTGCGTTCCGGCCGGCAACACCTACGGCACGATGATCGCGCCCGCGACGCGCGAGGGCGACCTGCCCAACCCCGAGCAGCTCTCGGTGCAGGGCGGCTGCTCGATGACGGGCCAGACCCCGCCTGCTGGCCTGTGGATCCTCGCGCTGCTGCTGCTGGTGGCCCTGCGCCGCCGCGGCTGAAGCGGATTACGAGTACGTGACCTCGGTGCGGGTGGTGTCTGGTAGCTAGATCGGGTTGGGCTCCGGCAACGCCCCCAATCGCTCGAAACTCCTGGCATGTGGTAGCTAGATCGGGTTGATCAGCACTTCCCGCCCCTTCACCCCGTCGGCGGGCCCCACCACCCCCTCCTTCTCCATGCGCTCCACCATGCGGGCGGCGCGGTTGTAGCCCACGCGGAGGCGGCGCTGGATCATGGAGATCGAGGCCTGGCGGCTCTCGGCCACCAGGGCCACGGCCTGGTCGTACATCTCGTCGTGGTCCACGTCGTGGGACTGCTCGGGCTCGTCCTCGTCCTTGGGCTGCAGGATGTCCATGTCGTACACCGGGCGGCCCTGTTCCTTGAGCCACTCGATGATGCGCTGGATCTCCTCGTCGGAGATGTAGGCGCCGTGGATGCGCTTCATCTCCGCCCCGCGGTCCAGCACCAGCATGTCACCGGATCCGAGCAGGTTCTCCGCGCCCAGCGTCCCGAGGATCGTCTTGGAGTCGTGCATCGACGCCACCTGGAACGAGATGCGCGAGGGGAAGTTGGCCTTGATCAGGCCGGTGATCACGTCCACCGACGGGCGCTGGGTCGCCAGGATGACGTGGATTCCGGCGGCGCGGGCCTTCTGCGCCAGCCGGGCCACGGAGGTCTCAACGTCCTTGGAGGCCACCATCATCAGGTCGGCGAACTCGTCGATCACCACCACGATGTAGGGGAGTCGGCGGGCCGGGGGGCCATTGTGCCGCGGCTTGCGGGGGGCCGGGCCGTCGTTGTCACACTCGACGTCGACCACGGGCGTGTCGTCGGCGCCCTCGTCCTCGGCGGCGGTCCTGACCCCGATGGGCTCTTCCGAGCCGTCCGCGTTCTTGCGCACCACCAGGATCTTCGACGGCTCCGCCTCGGCGATGGTCTCCTGGGTCTCGGGCTCGTCGGCCTGGTCGGCCTCGCCCCGCAGCTTGTCCACCTTGCGGTTGTAGGTCCGGATGTCACGCACCCGCATGTCGGCCAGGAGCTGGTACCGGCGCTCCATCTCGCGCACGGCCCAGTGCAGCGCGGTGTTGGCCTTGGCCGGATCGGTGACCACCGGCAGCATCAGGTGGGGAATGCCGTTGTAGCCCGAGAGCTCGAGGTACTTGGGGTCGACCATGATCAGCCGCACATCCTCGGGAGAGGACTTGAGCAGCAGGCTGCAGATCATGGCGTTGATGCTGACGCTCTTGCCGGCGCCGGTGGCCCCGGCCACCAGCAGGTGCGGCATCTTGGCCAGATCCACGGTCACCGGGGCGCCGAAGATGTTCTTGCCCAGGGCCAGGGTCAGCTTCGACTTGTTCTTGCGGAACGCGTCGTGCGCCACGATCTCCTTGAAGTACACCGTGTCGCGGTGCTCGTTGGGCACCTCGATGCCGATGGTGCCCTTGCCCGGGATCGGGGCCACGATGCGGACCCGCATGGCGGACAGCGACATGGCGAGGTCGTTGGCCAGATTCGCGACCTTGCTGATGCGAGTGCCCGGCGCCGGCTTGAACTCGTACATCGTGACCACCGGACCGGGGTGGACCTCGGTGACCCGTCCCAGGATCTTGTAGTCGGACAGCGTCTTGACCAGCTTGTCCGCCTGACGATAGATCGCGTCGCGGTCGATGGAGGTGTCTTCCTTCTTCTCGTACTCCAGCAGGGAGAGCGGAGGCGGGTTGTAGACGTCGCCGTTGAGCACGAAGCCCGGGCCGTCGGTCTGCTCCACCGGCTTGGCGGCCTCCTCGATGATCGGAGCCCGGTCCTCGTGGTACTGGGGCTCCACGATGTGCAGGGCGTCGGACTCCGCTTCCGTGGCCGGCGTGGGTTTCGCCGCAGGCTCGGGATCGACGCGCTCGTCCACCACGTCGGTCTCGTCGATCTCGATCTCGTCGATCTCGTCGATCTCGATGTTGTCGTTGTTGTCCACCGCCCGGGGCTCGGGCGCCGGGACCGGCCGGGCCTGTGGTGTCTGCGGCAGGTCGAGGCATGGGATCTGCGGCAGCGCGGGCAACTCGGGCGACTCGGGCGCCGGGCGCTCGATCTCCAGGGAGGCTCCGCCGCCTCGCGCGCGGTCGATCTCCAGATCCTGGGGCATCTCTGCCGGCAGGCGGGTCGGAGGATCGATCGACGTCAACTCCTGGAGCTGGCGCGCGAGGTCCAGCCGGACCACGGGCGGCAACGAGGCGACTCCGTCGCTGGCGGTGGCGACCTCCTGGCGGCGGAGCAGCTCGGGCAGAGCTTGCGCCAGATGCCTCAGGCGTGCGGAGCCGTGATGCAGCGATTCTCGCGCCTGCAACCCTCCACGCCAGACCAGCCGGAGCAGGGCCAGGCCCGCACGTGCCCAGCTGATTGCCGTGGCCAACACCAGTCCCATGGCGAGGCCGGCGAGAGACACGATCCATGCACCCGGGGTCGAGAGCACGGCGCACAGGAGCTCCGCTCCAATCTCGCCAACAAGCCCGCCGGCGGATGCGCCGCTGATGCGGGTGGGGCGAACCGCGAGGTGGAGAAGGATGGAAACAAAGAGCAGGCTCAGCGTCAGCCCGATGCGTTCTCGCCACTGGCTGAGGCGAGAGACCGGACTGCTGACCACTCCAAGCCCCCAGGCGAAGATCCTCAGGGCCACGACGATCAGGATCACAACGACGAGGTATCCGGAAATACCAAGGATTTTGTTCAGGGCCCCACCCAGGGTCTGGCCGAATGGACCCATCAGAGAGCCATCCGAGACCTGTACAGACACCAGACTGGGCCCCAGCAGCAGAGCAGATGCCAGGGTCAAGATGCCGAAGATCTCGTGGACGCGCCGTGAAGGGGCCACATCCGGCTGAGGTCCTCGGACTTCTGGCTCTTTGTTCTTTATTTTCCTACACTTGCGCGCCAACTGAACAGCCTCCGGCTGGTTATCTGACATGATACTACAAAATGCGACAGCGTACTACCTTATCGCACCTATAACCCACCAGGATGGTTGCTGCCACGGGTGGAAATGCTATCCTGCGGTTCGCGCCATTTCGCACTCGAACAATCATCAGAAACAACGAAGGAGGTAAGGTCTCATGCGCCGGACGCTAATCACTCTTGCGGGGCTCGCTGTTGCCGCATGTGGAATTCCTCAGGAGACACACGATGCGGTGGTGAAGGACCTGGAGAACTGCAAGTCCCAGCTGGCCTCCACCAAGGGTACGCTCCAGACCACGGAGGGTGAGCGCAACAAGCTCAAGGACCAGCTGGATTCCATCGGGGCGGACCGAGATGCGCTGGCCAAGAAGCTCGGCGCGACCAAGATGGAGATCGACGAGCTGCGCAAGGCCCGCGCCATGGCCGAGCAGCGCACGAAGACCTTTCGCCAGCTGCTGGACCGGCTGAAGTCGATGATCTCTTCGGGCAAGCTGCAGGTGGAGATCCGCAAGGGACGCATGATCGTGAAGATGAGCGACAAGATCCTGTTCGATCCAGGCAAGACCAAGCTGAAGGCCGACGGGCAGGTGGCGTTGAAGCAGCTGGCAGCCGTGCTCAAGGACATCGGCGAGCGGGATTACCTCATCGCCGGTCATACTGACAACATCCCGATCAAGACCCGACAGTTCAAGTCCAACTGGGAGCTGTCAGCCGCTCGCGCGGTGGAGGTCGTGAAGTTCATGCAGCGCGAGGGGGTCGATCCCAAGCATCTGTCGGCGGCGGGCTTCTCGGAGTTCGATCCGGTGGGCGACAACGCGGCGGAGGAGGGTCGTCGATCCAACCGCCGCATCGAGATCATTCTGATGCCCAACATCGAGGAACTGCCCAAGATCGAGCAGTAGCATGGGCCTCGGTCTCCAGCCCGCCATCGCCCGCGCCAGCTTCGCGCTGAACAACCTCGCGGTGCGCGTGGTTCCACAGCGGCGTCATCTGATCACCCTGACCTACCATCGTGTGGGCAACCGGGAGCAGCTGTTCCCGGAGGCCGTGGATCTGGCCGAGTGCTCGCTGGAGGTGTTCGAGGCCCAGATGGCGTGGCTCGCGCGCCACTGCAGCGTGCTGGACCTGACGGGGGCGATGTCGGTGATTCGAGGCGAGCGCGCCTGCCCAAACCGCGCCGTGCTGGTCACCTTCGACGACGGATACCGCGAGGATCTGCTGCGCGTGGAGCCCTGTCTCCACCGGCACGGGATCCGCCCCGTGGTGTTCCTGCCCACGGACTACATCGGCACCCGCCGTCGGTTCTGGTGGGATCGCATCGGCGCGTGTGTGCAGCTCACCTCCAGCCGCCACCTGCGGCTGGAGATCGACGGCATCGCGGATCTGCCGCTGGGTTCCCCGACGGAGCGCGACCTGGCGGCGGCGCAGCTCAGCCACCATGCAAAGCAGCTCTCCTCGGGGGAGCGAGACCACTTCATCGCGCGAATCGAGGGCGTTCTGGGGCTGTCAGACACGGGGGAGGCCGATCGACCGCTGGTGCTGAGCTGGGACGAGGTGCGGGCGCTGCACGCGACCTTCGATTTTGGTGCGCACACCGAGAGCCACCCGGTGCTGGGACGGCTGTCGGCGGACGATGCGCGACGCGAGCTCCAGCGCTCACGGCAGATCGTCGAGCGAGAGCTCGGCGCGGTGTGCGACAGCGTCGCCATCCCCTACGGCGGCGCCGAGCACTACACGCGCGAGACGGTGCAGATCGCCGCGGAGCTGGGCTACTCCGTCGTGTTCTCGCTGGAGGAGACCCTGCGCGGCGCCCAGCGCCACGGCGACATGTACCTCGTGGATCGGGTGGCGCTGAGCGCCCGTGGTGGGCTGCCCGTGATGGTGCTCAAGCTCACCTGGCCCGACCTGTTCGTGCCCAGCTGGACCGGACGCGTGCACAAGTTGCTCAACGGTCTGCGCGCTGTTTAACAACGGCTCGGGTCTGCCGATTGAAGGGGTGATGCGAGCACCCCCGGTTCCTTCCCTGCTGCTGCTCACGATCCTCTCTGGTTGTGGTCCCACCCTGCGCCAGGGCGAGAGCTTCACCCCGCAGCGCGTCAAGGAGGTGGTGTTCGACGACACGTGCAAGCTCCAGGAGTACTTCGACACCAACCCGCCGCCCATGCGGCCGGAGAGCGAGACCCGTCTGGGGAACCGCGACGGCGATGCCGTGGGCCGGGCCACCTTCGTCGTGGGTCGTGGCAAGGGGGGCGAGGTTTTCCGGCGCCTGCTGTCGGATCACTACCGCGGCCTGCCTCGGCTGTCGGGTGACGTCCGGATGACGGTGGAGTTCTACTCCTCGGGAGGGCCGCCCCGCATGCTCATCGGCGCCCACAGCCAGCTGGAGGTCCGGGACACCGAGATCTCCTTGCCCTATCACCCGTGTGTCGGGTTCTTCTTCTTCGGGCGTGACCGCTACGTCATGCGCCGTCAGCTGCTGAGCCAGAACTCGCTCTGAGCCGGATCAGAAGCGGCCCTGAAGTCCCAGCACGACGATCCGCGCCGTCTCCCTGCCCGCGCTGGCCTGCTCTGTCGACCGCCGGCCAAAGTCGGTGAAGACGAACAGTGTCGTACTCGTCGCCGCGGCGGCGGCCGTCAGCCCCCAGCAGATGTTGGTCGCCAGCCGGAGATCCAGGACCTTGTCGTAGCCGTCCTCGGTGGGCGTCGACTCGTAGTCGCCGTTGGCCTGCAGGGTCTTGATGCCTAGCGCCGTGCCGGTGATGGCGAGCACGATGGTCGCGCCCGAGGCGACCCAGAACCAGACGGGGGACAGCGTCCGACGGGTGGGTTTTGTGGGCCGCGGCCGGGGGTCGGGCTGCGGCGCGCCACCCCCGGCCTGGACCGTCTGGAGTGTCACCACCCGGACCTCGCCGGTGTGAGCCTCGATCAGGGTCTGCGTGGGTCGGGCGCCGGGGCGTCGAACCTCGATCTGGTGTGGTCCAGGGTTCAGCAACACCTCGTGGGGGGTCCTCCCCACCGGCACACCGTCGACGAAGGCCTCGGCCGGTGTCGCGCCCGGGCTGGCCACGGTGATGCGGGCCACCAGCTTGAGGACCGTCTCGTGCGCCTTCCGCATCTGGTTTGCCTTGAGCGAGGCCTCACCACCCTGGGCCAGGCAGCGCTGGTAGTAGGTCGCGGCCTGCACCATGTCGCTCAACCGCTCGTGGCAGCGGGCGATGTTGCACAGCGTGAGGAAATGGGGGTGGAGCTTGAAGGATGCCTCGAAGGCGGCGATGGCGCGCCGGTAGTGGGCCTGCTGATACAGCTCCGTGCCCTCGGCGAACGCCCGAGCTGCGGGGCTGGCCTGCGTGTTGCGGGCGCGGACGGCGCCGGGCAGGAGCATCAGGGCGAGGCACAGCGCGACTCGTGACATGCAGCGCTCCTAGTGTTGAAACGGGTTGCCGAACAGATCGTCCGGCGGCTTCCCCGGTTTCTTGGTCTTGACTGGCTTCGTGACGGTGACGGGCTTCTTCACCGGTTTTTTGACGACGGGCTTCTTGACCGCGACGGCGGGCTTCTTGACCGCGACGGCGGGCTTCTTGACCGCGACGACGGGCTTCTTGACCGCGACAACGGGCTTCTTCACCGCCACGGTGGGCGGCTTCTTGACCTGAACCACCACGGCCGGTCTGTCCACCGGGGGCTTCGCGACGGTGGGCGGCTGGATCGAGGGCATCTTGACCGGAGGGAGCGCCATGTCATCCATCAGCGTGGCGTCGGGCAGCGCGAGGTCCGCGGCCTGGGGGCTCACCGCGATGTCCGGTACGGCGGGGGCCGTCACCTTGGATGGCGGTGGTGGTTCGGGATCGGGGCCGGGGAGCATGATGTAGATCGCCAGGGCGATGATCGCGCTGGCCAGCAGCAATCCGGTGCTGACCATCAGCAAGTTGCGCTGACGCTTGACGCTCTGGGCCCGGCTGCGCTCGGCCTGGCTGATGGTCTGCCCCCTCAGCGTCGACGAGGATCCGCCATCGTTCGCCATCTCCGGCAGCGCGGATATGACCCGTGCCGACTGGCCGATGAGCCCTCGCTTCTTCTGCATCCGCTCCGCGAAGGACCGGGTCATCAGCTCGCCCAGGTCGCTGCCCAGCGTGGGCGAGCCGCAGCCCACGATGTACTGCTCCAGGGCGTTGTGCATCTGCTGCGCCGTCTGAAACCGCATGGCGGGGTCGCCCTCCAGCGCCCGCATCACGATGCGCTCCAGCTCCTCGGGGTAGCCCTCGTACGCCAGAGACGGCGGCAGGATCTGTTCTTCTCGACCGGGCCGCCGACTCTCCAGCGTGCCCTTGAACAGCCGTTTGCGGGTGGTGACCTCGTACAGCACGACGCCCAGGGCGAAGATGTCGGATCGTCGATCCACCCGGCCCGCCTTGAGGTACTCGGGGGCCATGTAGGAGAACTTGCCCTTGAGCGTTCCCACCTGGGTCACGGACAGGTTGTCCGTGGCGCGAGCCACCCCGAAGTCGGTGACCTTCACCGCGCCGCCATAGCTGATCAGGATGTTGCCCGGGGAGACGTCACGGTGCACGACCCCCAGCAGGTTGCCGTCCGGATCGCGGAGCTCGTGAGCGGCGTGCAAGCCCGCCGCGGCGTCGGAGATCAGGCGCGCGGCGATGGGCAGGGGAATGTGGGCCTTGTTGGCCACGGCCCCCAGGCTCTCGCCGTGGACGTACTCCATCGCGATGTAGTAGGCGCCGTCGTTCTGCCCCAGCTCCATCACCTGCACCACGTTGGGGTGGGAGATGCGGCCGAGCAGGCGCGCCTCGTCGATGAACATCTTCACGAAGGTGGTGTCCTGGGCGTACTCCTCGTGGATCAGCTTGATCACCACCAGCTTCTCGAAGCCCTCGACGCCCCTGAGTCGGCCGACGAACAGCTGCGCCATGCCGCCGCTGGCCAGTCGAAACAGCAGCTCATAGCGGCCGAATCGACGGTCCTCAAGCGTCAGCGGCCGCGCGGGTTGCTCCGCCAGGGCTTTCTCCACGATGATCCGATCTTAGCCCGGCCCGCCGCGATAGGGAAAGGTTTGGCACCTTTTTCTGGAGTTGGAGTAGGGTGGGACGATGCACGCGACGGATCTGCTTGTCGCTCCCAGGACCTTGACGCACCGAGACGAGGGCCTCACGCTGGCCAGCGGGCTGCTGCTCGCGCTGGATCCCCCCGCCGCTCCACTGCTCCCCTGTGCGCATCGGTTGCAGCGCGAGTTGGCGGGGCTGGGGCTTCAGGCCGAGCTCGTCGCGGCAGGTCGGGACGCGGGCCGGATCGCGTTGCGCGTGGACTCGACGGGGCTCATGGGACCCGAGAGCTACCGGCTGGAGATCGGCCCTCTCGGGGTCCACATCACGGGCGCCGATCTGGCCGGTGTGTTCTACGGCACCTGCACGCTGGTGCAGCTGGTGCAGCTGCACGGGCCGACGCTCCCCGGCATGGAGATCGAGGACTGGCCAGACTTCGCCCATCGCGGCGTGATGCTCGACGTCAGCCGCGACCGGGTGCCGCGGATGGAGATGCTCCTCGACTGGATCGATCTGCTGGCGAGCTGGAAGATCAACCAGCTCCAGCTCTACATGGAGCACACCTTCGCCTACCGCGGCCACGACGTGGTGTGGCGCGACGCCAGCCCGTTCACCGGGGAGCAGATCCTGCTGCTCGACGCCTACTGTCGCGAGCGGCACGTGGAGCTGGTGCCGAACCAGAACAGCTTCGGGCACATGCACCGCTGGCTGGTGCACGATCCCTACCGCACCCTGGCCGAGTGCCCGGAGGGGATCGACCACCCCTTCAGCCCCGATCGCGAGCCCTACAGCCTGTGTCCCACCGATCCCGGCAGCCTCGCGCTGCTGCAGGATCTGTACGGGCAGCTGCTGCCGCACTTCACCAGCCGCCAGGTCAACACCGGCCTGGACGAGACGTTCGATCTGGGCCGGGGACGGTCCGCCGGGCGCTGCGCGCAGATCGGCCCCGAGCGCGTGTACCTCGAGTTCCTGCGGGAGGTGCATCGGCTGGTGGGACAGACCGGCCATCGCATGCAGTTCTGGGGCGACATCATCCTCAAGCGGCCGGAGCTGGTGCTCGAGCTCCCGCGGGACGCGGTGGCGCTGGAGTGGGGCTACGAGGCGGATCACCCGTTCGAGGTCCACACCCGGCACTTCGCCGACGTCGGGCTGGAGTTCTACGTCTGTCCCGGCACCAGCAGCTGGAACTCCATCGCCGGCCGCACGGACAACGCCCTGAGCAACCTGGCCCACGCCTCGGTGTGCGGGCACGCGGCGGGAGCCGCCGGGCTGCTGATCACCGACTGGGGCGACAACGGCCACCTCCAGCCCCCACCCGTGAGCCTCGCCGGGTTCGCCGCCGGGGCGGCCTTCGCCTGGAATCGGGAGCAGGCGTCGGACCCGGACTCGCAGACCCTGGCGCCGCTCCTGTCCCGCCACGCCTTTCGCGACGGTACGGGGAGCATGGGCCGGGTGGCGCTGGAGCTGGGGAACGTCTACCTCGCCACGGGGGTGACCCTGCGCAACGGCACCATCCTCTCGCGGCTGCTGCTGACCCCCGACGCCTGGCCCGAGACCCGTATCCCCAGCACGCTCACCGCCGCCGGGCTGGAGCACGCGCTGGAGCGGATCGAGGCCGCGGTCCGGCCGCTGGACTCCGCAACCATGGGCCGACCCGACGCCGAGCTGATCCGGGCCGAGTATCGCTGGGCGGCGCAGGCGCTGGAGCTCGCCTGCCGCATCGGTCTGGCGCGGCTGGAGTCGGGGCTGGATCGGCCGCTTCAGGCCGTCGCGCACCCGGTGCGGTCGACGCTCCGCGAGGCCGCCCGACACCTGCTCGAGGGCCACCGTACGCTGTGGCTGCAGCGCAGCCGATCGGGCGGGCTCGAGGATTCGGCCGTCCGGCTGCGCCGCACGCTGGAGGCGCTGGTCTGAGGCCACCGTGCTACAACGATCAGCGGCATGAAACGTCTTGTTCCAGATCGGGCCCGCAGGAGCGCCCGCAGGCTCGTCGGATTGACAACCCTGGTGGCGGCTGTCTGTCTCACTGCCGGCGCGGCCGCACGTCCCGGCGGGCCTGGCCGGTCGGGCGGGATCAAGCCGGGGCAGACCCGCTGGTACGAGGGCAAGTGCGTTACCATCACGCGGGTCGCGGGGCAGCAGGTGTCCTACCGGTACAAGATCGTGACCCGCAGGAGCAACGGCACCTCCTCCGTGATCGGGAACGGCAGCGTGCCGCGAGCTGTCGTTGGGCCACCGTGCAGGCCCGGCAGCTCGCCACAGGCCAGGCGAACGGGTGAAGCGACTCGGCGCGCCGGCCCGCCGCCCAGTGCGATGAAGGTCCCGCCGCCCGTTCCGGGCCCAGGTGGGCCGGGGGGCCGCGGAGCGCTGATCCCGGCGGAGGCTCGAGCGCTGGTGCGGGCTCACATCCGGCTGCGAGCCGAGCTCGGTGTCGGGCCGCTGGGCTGGTCGGAAGCCCTCGCCGCCCACGCTCAGCGCTGGGCGGATCACCTGGCGACGCGCCGCTGCCAGCTGAAGCACCGCCCCGCGAACCGCTACGGCGAGAACCTGGCTTACTGGGGCGGGATGGGCGCGCTGCAGCAGAGCGTCGCCCAGGCCGTGGACCAGTGGGCGACGGAGAAGCGGATCTGGAACCGGTCCAGACGCTTCAGCGGCGCGTCCATGCCCGCCGGCCACTACACGCAGGTCATCTGGCGCAAGACCTCCCGGGTCGGTTGCGGCCGGGCCATCTGCGGTGACGGCGTGGTGGTGGTCTGCAACTACGATCCGCCGGGCAACGTCATGGGCGCGTCGATCTACTGAGACCGAAGCCCCCGGTCGTGGCCTGCACGACACCATCCCAGGTCTCGGGCGCGGCCGGGAGGGCAACGACCGTTGCCCCGGCAGCGGACCTGGAGATTACGCCACGCTGCCGCGACGACGCCGCCTTGGGCACGCCCGGCCCCGCAACGGACGTTGACACGCGGTCGCGCGCGTCGCTGCAGCTGGCCAAGTGATCACGCAGTCCATGGGTCGTCCGTGGCGCTGGTACTCCGATTGCATCGAATCGAGTCAGATCCGATGAGGAGGAACGGAATGAAGACGCGCACCCCTCTGGTCACTGCCTGCCTGCTCGCGGCAGGGCTGCTGCTGTTCGCCTGCGGCGTGGAGTCGATCCCGGACGACTCGCTGGCTGCGCCGCCGGCGAACGACTCCGGCTCCGGCTCCGATCCAACGGACGACGGAACGCAGGACGACCGTGCGGGACGTCGGGTGTTCTTCTCTTTCGGCACCGGTGCGCCCGACGACCCGCAGAAGATGAAGGACTTCCTCGTGGACCAGGTCCAGAAGGTGGCCGCGGCCATGGGCAAGGTGAAGGACCCGAGCGTCGACAGCACCGTCCTGCTCGGCGCCGCGGCCGTGACCCCGGCCAGCGTGAAGGCCCGGCTCACCGCGTATGCCCAGACGCTCGGCGCCGGCGACACCTTCGTCATGTACTCGCACGGGCACGGGAACAAGAGCGGCCTGCTGCTCGACTTCGACGCGCCCGGGGCCGGCGTGCTGTCGTGGAAGGAGCTGGCCGAGCTGATCCTGACGTTGCCCGCGAAGAACGTGCTGGTGTTCACGATGTCCTGCCACTCCGGCACCCTCGCAGATCTGCTCAAGACCTCCGAGTACGTGGCGCGCTGGCAGGGTCGGCGGGCCGGCGGCCGCAGCCTGGTCGTGATGACCGCCGTCGCCGCCGACGAGGTCGCCTCGGCGACGGACCTCGTCATCGGCGACCCGGGCGGTATCGGCAATCCCTTTACCTACGCGGTGCGCACGGCCCTCGACGGCCTGGCAGATGGCTTCAGCGCGGCCCCGACGGGCGGGGCAGCGGACGGCGTCACAACGCTGAAGGAGGCCCGCGACTACATCCTGTTCACCAGCAAGGCGAAGGCCAAGGACGGCCAGCACAACCCCCAACTCGCCGGCGAGTGCGTGGAGACCGAGCGCTTCCCCACCGCACCCTAGCCTGACTAGAGGCTGCCAGTGACAGCCTCGATACTCACCCGCAACCTGGGCCGGGAGGAGCCACAATGACTCGAACGGCGGTGATCGTGACCCTGGTGGCAGCCAGCGTCGCCGGGTGTGGGGACCAGCGGGCAGTCTCCACCGACGGCGCCACCACGCCCGACGGATCCACAATCAAGTCGTGTCAGCTGCTCCTCAACCCGCAGCAGCCGCAGCTCGACGTGACCAACCGCCTGTCCGAGGCCTTCTTGCAGATCTCCGAGAAGACGCAGCACGCGGTCCGGCTCTTCACCGGCTGCATCGACCTGGATGCGAGCTGCCGCACCGTCGATGTCGAAATCCCGCTGATCGCACAGGCGGGCAGGTCGCTGACCGATCCACGCTACACGTTCAACTGGGACTCCGGCCAGACCACGACGACAAGAGCCACCGCATCTCTACCCCAACAAGCCGCTGGTCCACGGCACATGGAGGGCGACGCTGCAGGACAAACGCACAGCCACCGATCCGACGCAGGTGCTGATCTACGAGAACCGCTACCTGCTGGGGACCTCCCTCGCCCGGCCGATCATCGCCCGGGCCCAGGTCGAGGTGGCGCTGGCGGAGGGGGCGACCCACGTGGCCCACGGCGCCACGGGCAAGGGCAACGATCAGGTGCGCTTCGAGCTGGCGTACTACGCCCTGGCGCCGCACATCAAGGTCATCGCCCCGTGGAAGGACCGCGCCTTCCTCAACCAGTTCAAGGGCCGCACCGACCTGCTGCGCCACGCCGAGGAGCACAAGATCCCGGTGGAGGCCACGGCGGCCAAGCCCTACAGCATGGACGAGAATCTGATGCACAAGAGCTACGAGTCGGGGATCCTCGAGGATCCGATGCTGACCCCCGACCCGTCGGTCTTCACCATCTGCCGTTCGCCCAAGGACGCCCCCGACAAGGGGGCGCGCGTGGAGCTGCACTTCAAGGACTCCATGCCGATCCGGGTCAAGAACCTCGACGACGGCACGACGTACGAGAAGCCGCTGGAGCTGTTCGTGTACCTCAACGAGCTCGGCGGGCTGCACGGCGTGGGCCGGGTGGACATGGTGGAGAACCGCTTCGTGGGCATCAAGTCCCGCGGGGTGTACGAGACCCCGGGCGGCACGATCCTGCACCGCGCGCTGCGCGACCTGGAGGGCGTGGCCATGGACCGCGAGGTGCTGCACCTGCGCGACTCCCTGGCGCCCAAGTTCGCCGAGCTGATCTACAACGGCTTCTGGTACAGCCCGGAGATGGACTTCCTGCGCGGGGCGTTCAACCAGGCCCAGAGCATCATCGACGGATACGTGGTGCTGGAGCTGTACAAGGGCAACGTGATCATTCTCGGGCGCCACTCCCCGAGCTCGCTGTACGACAAGGATCTGTCCTCGATGGACGTGGAGGGCGGCTACGACCAGACCCACGCCGAGGGCTTCATCCGCATCAACGCGCTGCGGCTCAAGGCGCACAAGGTGATCATGCGCAAGGGCGGAGCCGACTGATGAGCCTGCTGTGGGACCGGGGCCAGCCGGTGGACCAGCTGATGCTGCGCTTCACCACCGGGCGCGATCCGGAGCTGGACACGCGGCTGGTGCCCCACGACGCCCTGGCCAGCGCGGCCCACGCGCGGATGCTGGCTAGCATCGGCGTGCTGCAGCCGTCGGAGTGCGACGCGCTGGTGGCGCAGCTGGCGGCCATCGCCTCCGAGGCCCGGGGCGGTGGCTTCGTCGTGACGGCCGCCGACGAGGACGGCCACACGGCCATCGAGAACCGGCTCACCGAGCGGCTGGGCGAGGCGGGCCGTCGGATCCACACCGGCCGCAGCCGCAACGACCAGGTGATCGCCGCCCTGCGGCTGCACGCGCGGGAGCAGCTGGTGCACCTCGTGGATGCGGTGGCGCACGTCGCCCGTCAGTTGCTGGAGCTGGCGGCGCGGCATCGCGAGACCTCGATGCCGGGCTACACCCACACCCGGCAGGCGATGCCCTCCACCCTGGGCCTGGTGCTCTCGGCCCACGCCGAGGGGCTGCTCTCCGCCGTCCCTGGCTGCAGGTGGCGCTGACCCACGTGGACCGCAGCCCCCTGGGCAGCGCGTCGGGCTTCGGCGTGCCGCTGGCCTTGGATCGCCAGATGGTCAGCGATCTGCTCGGCTTCCAGCGCGTGCAGCACAACACCCTGGCGGTGCAGAACGACCGGGGCAAGACAGAGCTCCTGGTGCTGGGCGTGCTGCTCGGGCCGGCGCAGGATCTGGCCCGCCTGGCGTCGGACCTTATCTGGTACTCCAGCGACGAGCTGGGCTACGTGCGCCTGGGCCACGACGTGACCACGGGCTCGAGCATCATGCCCAACAAGCGCAACCCCGACGTGCTGGAGCTGATCCGCGCCGGGGCCGGACGGCTGCGCGGCTGGCACGCGATGGTGGCCTCGGTGGCCACGGGAGCGCTGCCCACGGGCTACCACCGCGACCTGCAGCTGACCAAGGAGCCGTTCCTCGAGGGGCTGCAGGGCACGGTGGACATGCTGCAGGCCATGTCGCTGGTGCTGAACGGGCTGGAGGTGGACGTGGAACGCTGCCGTCAGGCGGTGCAGCCCACGTCGGCGGCCACCGACGTGCTGTACGGCCGCGTGGCCCGGGGCGAGCCGTTCCGCACCGCCTACCGCGAGGTGGCGGCCGATCCCGCGGCGGCCGTGGGCGACGTGGACCCCGCCGAGACCTGGCGTGGCCGGACCCACGCCGGCGCCCTGGGGAACCTGGACCTTGGGCCCGCCGAGGCCCAGGCCGACGGCGCCCGCCGCTGGGCCGAGGCCCAGCTGGCCCGCCTCGCAGCCGTCGAGCACGCGGTCTGGGGTCACACCTAGTTTTTTCACGTTTCGCGTTCGGGGTCACACCTAGTTTTTTCACGTTTTGCCTTCGCGGTTCCCCTGGGATTGCACGGTCTGGATGCCTGAATTCGTTCTGGGTTTCCGCGGGCTCCAAGCGGCCCGGTCGGGGGGTAGGTGACCCACCACCCCAGGTCGATCGGACCTCAAAAGCGGCCCGGTCGGGGTAGGTGAGCGTCAGCCCATGTCGATCGGTCCTCGAAAGCGGACCGGTTGGCCCCAGGTCACCGACCACCCCTCCTCGATCGGTCCTCTCCCGCCACGTCAGACCCGGTCGCCAGCCCCGAGGTGTTCGTCCCATCTCATCGCTGAACTGCGCACTGTCGGAGCTGGTTCAAACGAAGGCGCCAGCCGACAGCGTGCGATCGGTCGACGCGATGTTGAAGCCGTGAGCCGCGACCTGACCTATCTCGGATCGTCACGGCGTCGGCGATCAATCTGCGACCAGTCCCATAAGTCAACAAGTCAACTGCGTGACCCGGATCCTACCCGGATCCTGCGTGACCCGGATCCTGCCCGGATCCTGGACCGAGCCGAGGTGCTGGTCCATCCCCCAGGGCCGCGCTATGATCCCCCTACCGGAGGTGCATCGATGTCCATGTCCAGAGGTACAACGGGGGCCACCCTGGCCCTGGTGGCGGGGAGTTTGTTCGGGCTCGTGATGGCCGTGGGGCCGGGGTCCACGGGCTGTGTCGACGACAGCCTGTTCACCGCCGACTCGGGGACCACGATCCACGATCTGAGCCAGTTCGACGGCGGGATGGACGGGTTGAAGTCCATCCGCGTCGAGCCGGCCGACGCGGTCCTGTACCTCACCGACCAGAATGCCATCACCCAGCCGTACAAGGCCATTGGCGTGTTCGAGGACGACTCGGAGCAGGACATCACCTCCAAGGTCTTGTTCGACGTGGACAACGCCCGCATCGGGATCTTCATGGGCCATGTGTTCAACTCGGTGCTGGGGTGGGGCGGCAAGACCACGGTGACGGCGTCGGTGCCAGACGGGACCTCGGGCTCGACCACGCTCACCGTGGTGTTCCAGCGCCGCTTCGTGAGCAGCAACCTCGCGTCGGACACGGCGACCAAGTACGGCACGGCGGCCGATGATCCGGCCACCCCGCTCAACCTGGTCTACCCCCCCGACGGCGTGCTGCTCCCGCCGAACATCGTGGACCTCGAGATCCAGTGGGTGCCGGGCGCCGGGCAGGAGGTGTTCGAGGTCGGGTTCCTCAACGACGGCACCGACATCCGGATCTACACCCAGTGCAACGCCATCGGCTCGCTGGGCTGCGGCTTCATCCCGGACGCCGCCCAGTGGACGGTCATCGTCGGGGCGCTCAAGGGCGCGGACAAGGCGGACATCCAGATCCGCGGTGCGCTGGCCGACCTGTCCAAGGCCGGCAGCTCCAACACCCGCAGCGTGATGATCGCCCAGGAGGAGATCAAGGGTGGGCTGTACTACTGGAACGCCACGCCGGGCAACATCGTGCGCTACGACTTCGGCAAGGCCAACGAGAAGGCCAAGATGTTCTACACCGCGGCGGACGCCAAGGCCATCTTCTGCGTCGGGTGCCACGCCCTGTCGCTGGACGGCAAGCGCCTGGCCGTGGGGCTGGACATGCCCGCCCCGGCGCCGCTCAAGGTGCTCGACGTGGCCACGCGCCAGGTGCTGGCCCAGGGCGCGGCCAACTTCATGGCCTTCTCGCCCGATGGCACGAAGATCATCACCTCAAACGGCAGCAGCATGGTGCTGCACGACACCGACACGCTGGCCACGCTGACGCCCACGCCGCTGGCGGCCAAGGGCACAATGCCCGACTGGTCGGCAGACGGGAGCAAGGTGGTGTACGCCGAGTCCGCGACCACGATGCCGCTGCCGGTGGGACAGCCCGGCATCGACAAGGGCAGCCTGAGGATGATGCTCCACGACCAGACGGCCAACAAGTGGAGCTCGCCCATCACGCTGGTCCAGCAGAGCGGCACCGAGAACAACTACTACCCGACCTTCTCGCCGGACAACGAGCTGATCGTGTTCAACCGGTCGGCCGGGGACTCGTACGACGCTGACGACGCCTCGCTGTGGGTCGTGCGGTCCAACCTCAAGGGCAAGCCCCAGGAGCTCAAGCTGGCCAACGGCGGCACGAACCTGTGCAACTCGTGGCCCAAGTTCAGCCCCTTCATCCAGACGTATCAGATGGGCAAGCTGCTGTGGGTCACCTTCTCCAGCCGCCGGGACTACGGCCTGCGGCTGAAGGCCGCCTCCGGGGAGCGCGGGCAGGCGCAGCTGTGGATGGCCGCCATCGATCTGGGCAAGGACGAGATGGGCACCGACCCGAGCTACCCCGCCTTCTGGATCCCGGTGCAGAACATCAAGACCGGCAACCACATCGCCCAGTGGACCAAGGAGGTGGTGCGTAAGCCGTGCGGGGTGGACGGCGACTGCCCCGACGGCGAGACCTGCCAGGGCAAGCTCTGCGAGCCCGACTGACGCGCCTCAGGCCACACCCTCCAGCGACTCCACCTCGTCCAGCAGCATGTCCAGATCGGGGACCACCACGCGCTGGCCACAGAACTGCGTGACGCCGTCCGCCCCCAGGGCGTGAATCACCTGGGTGATGGTCTCGGGGCGGGTGCCGACGATGGAGGCCATGTCCTTGCGGGACAGGGGCAGGTCGTAGCGCAGGGATCCGTCGTCGCCCCACGCCGGAGCGCATCAGCCGGGACGGAAGGCGGGCCTCAGCCGGGCTCCACAGGGCCAGCAGGATCCCAAGTATTGTGAAGCGCGTGACTCCGACAGGAGCAAGCCCCGTGCCGGCCCCAAGTGCCGGCCCCAAGTGCCGGATATTACGGCATCAGGACAGGTGCCACCCGAATGGATCGCGAATGGCATCAGGACAGGTGCCACCCGAATGGATCGCGAATGGCATCAGGACAGGTGCCACCCGAATGGATCGCGAATGGATCGGAAAGGGGGGTCGCTCGAAAACGGTCAGGGAGCCGTCAGCGCCGGCGAGGCCGAAGCCCCGCCACCATCACCAGCAGGGCCAGGCCCAGCCCGATGGGGCCGGGAGCCGTGGGGACGGCGTTGCAGTCGCAGCCGCCCACCGTGTCGCCGGACATGGGGTTTGCCGGGTCGGTGGGACCCGTGGGCCAGGGGACGCAGTTGCCCATCTGGCAGTACTCGCCGTCGTTGCATTTCACCCCGTCGCAGGGGTTGACGCAGTTCTCGGTGTTGTCCGGGCTGCACGGGGGCAGGCAGTCGGCGTCCTGGTTCTGCAGCGCGCCGGCGGGGCAGCAGCCGTCCTTCTTCGACGGATCTGCCGGGGCCGTGTCGTGCAGGCACCTGGGGTTGCAGGCGCTGCCGCCGAGGTAGTCCTTGGTGCAGGCGTTGTTGTCGTTGCAGTTGAGATTGCAGGAGCCGGGGCCGCTTTTGATCCCCGGGTCGCAGGACTCGTTGGGATCCAGCTTGCCGTTGCCGCAGCTCGAGTTGCAGTCGTTGTCGTTCTGGCTCGTGGCTCCCGGCGGGCAGCAGCCGTCGCCGCTCTGGGGCTTGGTGATGGGGATGAAGCTGCACTTGGCCAGGCAGGCGCTGCCCAGCATCTGGTCCTTGGTGCAGGCGTTGTTGTCGTTGCACTTGAGCGGGCAGGCGCCGGGCTTGCCCGCGGCGATGGCGGTGTCACACCACTCACCCGCGTCGACCTTGCCGTTGCCGCACAGGTTGGTGGGGCAGATGTAATTGTAGGTGCAGTGGGCCTGGCAGCCGCTGCCCACCAGCGTGTCCTGGGTGCAGGGGTTCTTGTCGTCGCAGGTCTGCGGGCAGCCGCCCCACTGACCGGACGGGATGCCCGTGTCGCAGGACTCGCCCGGATCCAGCACGCCGTTGCCGCAGGCCGCCGCGCAGTCGCTGTCGGTCTGGCTGTTGGCGCCCGGCGGGCAGCACCCGTCGTTGTTCTTGGGAGTGGCCACCGTCACGAAGCTGCAGGCCTTGTTGCAGGCCATCCCCACCAGGGTGTCGCTGGTGCAGGGGTTGTTGTCGTTGCAGAACGTGGGGCAGCTGCCCGGGGTCCCGGCGGGGATCCCGATGTCGCACTGCTCACCCGGGTCCAGCTTGCCGTCGCCGCAGCACGAGATCGCGGCGGCGATGGTCTTCAACACGGACTGCAGCTGGCCCAGGTTGTCGGCCTGGTAGTACTGGCCGGTGCCGCCGGCCATGGCGGTGTCGGTGAGCGAGGAGGGATCCACACCGCTGCCGAAGCCCACGACGTAGGTCTTGACCCCGTTCTGCAGCAGCTTGGAGGCGGCGGCCGGGGGCGAGTTGACGCTGGCCGGCTGGCAGGTCTCCTTGCCGTCGGTGATGAGGATCACGTACTGCGGCTTGCCGGAGTTGATCTGCTGCATGTAGGACCGGGCCGCGTCCATCGACAGGGCGATGGGCGTATCGCCCTCGGGGTACGCCGAGCTCAGCATGCCGACGATGGCGCCGCCGCTGCTCGGGCCGACGCCCACGTTGACCTGCCCGGTCTTGCAGTTGCTGACGTGGGGCCACTGGGAGAACAGCATCAGGCCGAAGCTGAGCTGACCGGTGAAGCTGGAGGTGAGGTTGTTGACGGCGTTGGTGGCGATGGACCACTTGCTGTCCCCCCCCACCATCTCCTTCATGCTGCCCGAACGATCCAGCAGGATCAGGGTGTCGGGGATCGGTCCACAGACATTGGCCCGGGCAGAGGCAGGGGCCAGGGTGAGGAGGATGATCAGGATGGCTGTGGTTCGCATGGGACGCTCCGTTGTCTTTTGATAGAGCAACCCTCGTACCACATGGGCCTCGCCGGGGCCGACATGTAGTTGTCCATGATTGTAGGCAGTTATGATTCTTTGTGCGGGTCGATTCGAGTTGCCTGGCCAGTCGAGCGGCCAGGGTGTCCAGGTCAGGTGTCCCCACCAACGAATCCGCTCACGTACTCGCGGAGCCGGCGATCCATCTCCGAGAACGACTCGGCGCAGAACGGCCTGGAGCCGAGGGATGCGGTCCAAGCCCGGGTGGTCCGGCGCCAGCTCGACGAGGGCCGTGCGGTCGTCCGCCATCACCACCGCGGAGTTGGCGATGGTGGTGTCGCCGTCCAGGATTCCGAGGTTGCGGTCCTCGCTCGCTGCCATCACACGCTATCTCGAGACTGGTGCAGTCAGCGAAGCATGGGCACAGCGAGCGGGATCGTCAAAGGCGGGGCTACTTGGTGGCCATCTGGGCTCGCCGCTCCTTGCGGCGGCGCCGACGCTCCGCCTCGCGCGACTTGCGGCGCTTGCGGACGCTGGGCTTCTCGTAGTGCTTGCGCCGCTTGAGCTCCTTGGTCACGCCCTCGCTCGCGATCTTGCGCTTGAGCTGGCGGATCGCGCGCTCGACACCACGCTCGTCCACCACCACCTCCAGCGGGCGACCCTCGATGGTCTTGCCGGGGTTTGTTGAGGTCGGCCTGTGCTCTGGCCGATGATCGACTGTCGTACCGTTGTCGTTGATCGTCACTACGTATCTCCGTCCCCAAAATCGCCATACCCTACTTGGGGAGCCGCCCGATGTAAAGGGGCAAGGACTGAAATATTCAGCGGCTTTTCGGGCACAGCCGGCTCAACGCCTCCTGCAGCTTGTCCAGGGTGTAGGGCTTCTGGATGAAGCCCACGCGGGGGATGTCCATCAGCCGCTCGCGCGCCACCTGCTCCGTGAACCCGCTGGACAGAAACACGGGTAGATCGACGGCGTCCAGGATCACGCGCCGGGTGTTGACGCGCGTCAGATCTCCGTGCGGCGGTTCACGGGATGACGTTGAGCTCATGGGGCCTCTCCGACCCACCCGTCGAGGAACTCGAAGCGGCGGGTGGCGCAGGTGGGACACTGTTCGTCGCGCAGCACCTGCACCTGCTGGATCGTCTGGCGCCAGAGATCGATGGACAGCAGGTGCGGGGAGCGCTCGCCACCACACAGCAGCTTGATCGCCTCCGTGGCCTGCACGGCCGCGATGGTGGCGGGCAGCGTGCCGAGGATCCCGCGGGTCTCGCAGGTGGGGAGGCTTCCGGCCGGCGCCGGGGTGGGGAACACACAGCGCAGACAGGGACCCGCCCCGGGGACGATGGTCATGCTCATTCCGCTGGTGCCCACCACCCCGCCGTAGATCCATGGGCGGCCGAGCTTGACGCAGGCGTCGTTGAGCAGGTAGCGCGTCGGCATGTTGTCGGTGCCGTCCACGACGAGGTTGATCCCGTCCAGCAGCGACTCGATGTTGCGTGCGTTGACGTCAGCGACCAGCGCCTCGACCTCCATCGCGGAGTTGATGCGACGCAGTCGCCGGCCGGCGGCCTCGGCCTTGGGCAACATCGCATCCACATCGCTCTCCTCGTACAGCACCTGGCGTGGCAGGTTGTGGATCGCGATCACGTCGCGGTCCACGATGCGGACACGACCGACGCCGGCGCGGGCGAGCAGGCTGGCCAGGTTGCTGCCCAACGCGCCGCAGCCCAGCACCAGCACCGAGCTCGCCATCAGTCGCACCTGCCCCATCTCGCCCACCTCTGCCAGCGTCGTCTGTCTGACGTATCGGTTCATGCCAGCCTCTCTCATAGCGCCTGCTGGATCCATCCGCCGCCCAGCACGCGGTCTCCGTCGTAGAACACCACCGCCTGACCTGGCGTGATGGCCCGCTGTGGTTCGAGGAACTGTACGATTGCTTGCTGCTCGTGGTCCAACACTTCGACCCGCACCGGCGTCGCGCGGTGGCGATAGCGGATCTGGGCCATCGCCTCGAACGGGTGATCGGGTCGCACCAGCCAGTGTAGCGGGGAGGCCAGCAGCCCGCTGGCCTGCAGTCCGGCCTCGTCGCTGTTCAGCGTCACGGCTCCGCTGCGAGCGTCGATGCGGCTGACCCATGCCCGACGCCCCGTGGCCACGCCAAGTCCTCGCCGTTGCCCGATGGTGAAGCGGTGGATTCCGCCGTGCTGTCCCAGCACACGCCCTTCGGCGTCGAGGATCGGTCCGCCAGGGCTCCGGGCCCCGAACCGCTGACGCAGCGCCTCCGCAAACCCCTGCTCCCCGCCGAAGCACGTGTCCTGGCTCTCCGGGCGCTCGGCGCTGGGCAGCCCCAGCTCGCGGGCCGTGGCCCGCACCGCGCCCTTGGTCAGATGTCCCACGGGCAGGGTTGTTGCCGCCAGCTGCGCCGGACTCAGGGCGAACAGGAAGTACGACTGATCCTTGTCCGGGTCCTGCCCGCGGAACAGCCCGGTGCGCCCGTCGGGCAGCGTCTCGATGCGAGCGTAATGCCCGGTGGCCAGGAGCGTGGCCCCCAGCCGCCGTCCGTGCTCCTGCAGCAGGCCGAACTTGATCGTGGCGTTGCACAGCACGCAGGGGTTGGGCGTGCGGCCCTGGCTGTAGTCGCTCCACGCTGGACGCAGCACCTGCTGCTCGAACGCCTGATGCAGATCCAGCACATGGTGCGAGATGCCCAGCGCGAGCGCCACCTCACGCGCGGCCGCGATGCTGTCCTGTCCACCACAGGCGGCCTGCAGCTGGAGTGTCACTCCGACCACCGCGTCGATGCCATGGGCTTGTACCAGCAGGGCAGCCGCCACGGAGGAGTCCACGCCGCCGCTCATCGCCACCATCACGCTCATGGTGCGCGACCTAGCTCAGAAGTCGGAAGAACCACAGCTTGGGTCGGCCGAACGCGCCGTGCCCCGGCATGTGAGGCTCCGCGGCGTGAGTCTGCGGACGGTAGCCGAGCTTCTTCACCTCGTAGTCCACGCCGGCCGACAGTCCCATCCCGCGGTCGACGTCGTTGTCGCACAGCAGCGCGAGGCCATCCACCACCGCCTGTCCGCCGCCCTTGCCCGTCACGTCGCTGATGAACACCGCGCCGCAGCTGCAGCGTCCGCCGGTGGCCTCCGGTCGCTGGGGGATGACCACCGGTCGCGGGACGGCGTCGTCGCAGAATGGACAGGTGACAGGCTTTTCCTTGCGCGCAACGGGGTTGAGACGATCCATGCACGGAGCATAGCTCAATCCAGGCTTCAGGGAAGGACTATCGTCGGGCACGGCGACGAGGGGCGAGGGGAGAAACGAGCGTTCTGCGACAGCAGGATGGCAGCGTGGGGTATATACTTGGCGCCCGATGACGACGCACTGCCCTGGATACGGTGGTCGCGAGAAGCTGATCGACGAGGCGATCAGCACGATCCTCACCACGGTGGACATGGAGCAGGTGCTGGACCGCATCGCCCTGCTGCTGAGGCGCCACTTCGGTGCCACCCGTGTGGTGCTGAATCGCCTGTGCCCCGACGAGCTGGGTATGGCCGAGGTGTTGCTGGTGGACGACCCGGCCCATGGAGGTCCACGGCCCGGTACCCGCTTCGCGCTGCGTGGCACGCTGAGCGGCGCCGCGATACGGCTGCGAGAACCGCAGGTCCTGGAGCAGCTCGACGAAGCGACGCCGCGCTACCGTGAGGAGCAGGATCTGGCGCGGCAGGGCTACGGCGCCGTGGCCTGCTATCCGCTGGTGGTGGAGCAGCAGGTGCTGGGGACGCTGGACATCGCGCATCCGCCGGACTGCGGTCTGATGGACAGCTGCTTCGTGGCGGCGGGCAAGGTGGCGGAGCTCATCGCCATCGCACTGCACAACAGCCTGCTGGTATCCGAGGTCCGGCGGCTGAACCTGCTGCTGGACCGGGAGAACGCGGAGCTCAAGGCCAAGGTGCGGCAGGAGCAGCGCTATGTGGCCGAGGGCCCGCTGATGCAGCAGGTGATGCAACAGGTGCACCTGGTGGCGCCCACCGACAGCACGGTGCTGCTGCGCGGCGAGACCGGGACGGGCAAGGAGGGGCTGGCCCGGCTGGTGCACGAGTGGAGCGCCCGCGCGTCGGGACCCTTCGTGGTGGTGAACCTCGGCGCCATCCCCGAGACGCTGGTGGAGAGCGAGCTGTTCGGCCACGAGAAGGGAGCGTTCACCGGCGCCACGCGTCGCGTGATCGGACGCTTCGAGCAGGCGGCCGGAGGCACGATTTTTCTCGACGAGTTGGGGGATGCTCCGGCGGCGATGCAGATCAAGCTGCTGCGTGCGCTGCAGGAGCGGCAGATCGAGCGGCTGGGCGGCAGCGGGCCGATCCGGGTCGATGTGCGGGTGGTGGCCGCCACCAACCGTCCACTGGAGCGGATGCTGGAGCAGGGGACGCTGCGCATGGATCTGTACTACCGGCTCAACACCTTCCCGATCCACTTGCCGCCGCTACGGGAGCGCGTCGAGGATCTCCGCCCGCTGGTGTCGCACCTGATGGAGCGCCACGCCCGACGCATGCATCGCCGTCCGCCCCGGATCCCCGAGGGCGGCTGGCGCATGCTCGAGAGCTACAGCTGGCCGGGCAACGTGCGGGAGCTGGAGAACTACCTCGAACGGGCGCTGATCCTCAGTCCGCACGGGGAGCTGACCTTGCCCCCCCTCGTGGTCGCACCACCTTCGGCGACCCTGTCCGAGCCGGCGGTGGCCCCGTTCGACGATGCGGTTCGCGATCTCCTCCGGCGCGCGCTGCGCCAGACCGGCGGCAAGATCTACGGTGACGACGGCGCCGCCCGTCTGCTGGGGCTCAAGCCGACGACGCTGCAGGGCAAGCTGCGCAAGTACGACGTGCGGTTGTAGAGCGGCGCGATGGGCCGCGGCGTCAGCGCTTGTGGCGAAGCTTCGCGGTGGGGTCGGCCAGCGGCGAGCGCTGCTTCATGTCGGCGAGCGTCGTCTGCGCCAGGTAGGTCGTCACCTGGAGCTGGATGTCCTGCAGCAGCCCACCGAGGATGCACTGACCTCCGCCGCAGATCGCGCGACCCAGCAGGCAGTGAGTGCGGGGCAGGGGGCCGTCCACCGTCTCGATCAGCTGGAGCAGCGTCACCTTCGCCGGGTCGCCGTGGAAGGAGAATCCACCCCGGGGCCCGCGCTTGGAGCGCACCAGCCCCATGCGGGTCAGTCGCTGCAGGACCTTGCCCAGATGGTCCTTGGAGACGCCCAGCACCCCGGCGATCTCTGCCACGGAGACGGTCTCACCCGGGTCCGAGCGCAACATGTAGACGGCGCCGTGGATCGCCAGATTCGCAGCCTCGGAGATTTTGAGCATGCCTTCCATCGTTGTGTTCCCCGCCAGGCGCTGAGGTTCATTTGACAAAAGCGGAGTTTGAGGTCCCTTATTTCCACAAATCGGCTCGCATTGCAATCATTCCATGATCGGTGAGGAACCTTACGGTTGCGCTGGCCCGGTTGATGGCTATACCCTTGTAGACCATGGAGCCCGCCATTCAAGATGATCGCGCCGTCGTGCTGTACGACGGCCACTGTGCCATGTGCCTGCGGTGGGCCGAGCGGCTGCGTCGGCGGGATCGGGGACACCGTCTCGTGCTGTTCTCGTTGCACGATCCGGTGGTGGGACGCCGCTATCCGGGTCTGGAACATCACCAGCTGATGCAGCAGCTTCATGTGTGCTCTCCGGCCGGGCGGTGGTACGAGGGGGCCGCGGCTCTGCGCTACCTGTCACGTCGCCTGCCGCGGCTGTGGTGGCTGATGCCGCTGATGCACCTGCCCTTCAGCGGTCCGTTGTGGAACCGACTTTATGCGCGAGTTGCCACCAGTCGCGACACCTGCGACGACGAGGATCGTTCCCACGGCTGATCGTGGTATTGTGGCCCCCCTGATGGACGCACAGATCGAGCACCGCAGTCGTGTACGGATCACCTGGCGCTTCTGGGTCGCCGTGGAGGGGATCGACGACTTCCCACGTCTCCGTCTGGGCAACATCAGCTCGAGCGGCGCCTACTTCAAGACCGACCGCCATATCGGCAACCCCGGTGAGGTGCAGTGGCTGCACCTCGCGGCCTCCGAGCACGAGCCGCCGCTGGAGGTGATGGGGCGGGTGGTGCGGCTGGTGCGCGATGCGCACCTGCTCCACGGTGGTGCTGCCGAGGGTGTGGCGCTGGAGTTCATGCCCGAGGACGACACGGTGCGGGACGCGCTGGTCCAGCTCGTGCGCGCGCTGGCCACGATCCGCATGCAGCAGGAGGAGGGGACGGGCTTCGACGTGACCTCTGGCGATCAGCGCGGACCCGGGGTGCAGCGCCTGACGCTGGAGACCACGCTCGACATGGCGGTGGGGCAGGTGCTGCGGGTCACGCTGGAGATTGACGAGGGCGGACCGTCGATGCAGCTGCGCGGGCGCGTGTCGCAGGTGATGCCCATGACTCACGTGGAGGATGGCACCGTGAGCCGGGTGAACATCCAGGTCATCGACGAACCGCCGTCGCGAACCTCGGGGCTGCACGCCGTGCCGACGCACGAGACCACCACCGTGGACCTGCAGTTCAACGATCTGATGGCCGCCGTGCCGGATGACATGGAGCCCGAGGAGCGGGGTTCCGGTGATCTCGTCGGTTCCCTGTCGCGGGTCAAGCTCGGCAGCCTGCTGGCGTTCCTCGAGCGCTCCAAGCTGTCGGGGGAGCTGCGGCTGTCGGACGAGGGACGCCAGGCGACGGTGTTCATCCAGCACGGCCGGATGATCGACGTGGAGACGCTGCCCGCCTCCCCCACCCCGCGGACCGCCCTGGCGCAGCTGGTGCGCTGGACCACCGGCTCGTTCCACTTCGTCTCGGGCGAGGTGGTGCGGGAGGACCGGTTGCAGATCCGCAGCAGCCACCTGCTCAGTGTGTGAGCCATCCACCTCAGGCCGTGAGCCAGACTGCCGATAGGTGTATCATGGGTGGCACGGGATGAAGCACTACGGGTCATGCGTGCTGGCTGTGTGTGTCTTGTGGGGCTGCTCCGAGGTTCCCCCCGGTCCCCGACCGACTGCCGTGACCCCCGCTTCGGGCGTGGCTGGCACCCTGATCCCCATCGTCATCGTGGGGGAGAACTTTCTCGTCGCACCGCAGGTCAGCTTCGACGACGAATCCCAGTCGCCGCCGGACACGACGTTTCTGGCGCGTCTGGGGCAGCATGCGCTGAGCCGCGTGGTGTATCACGGGCGGACGCGGCTCACGGCCGACGTGCCAGGCTCCGTGCCCCCGGGGCTGTACGATCTGGAGGTGGTGGATCCTCGAGGACGCAGCGGCATGTTGGCCCGAGCGTTCGAGGTGCGAGGTGTGACCGACGGGGGCTCGGATCTCGATCTCGATGGCGGCCCGGATCTGGTGATCGACGCGGCCTCGGACGCGGCCGCGGATTCGGCTGCGGATTCGGCCCCGGATTCCATCGTGGACTCGGCTCCGGACTCGGCTCCGGATTCGGCACCGGACTCGGCCCCGGATTCGATCGTCGCGTGGGACGCGAGCCCGGATCTCCCGCCGCCAACCGATGGCGCGCCGGACACGGCCCCGGACGGCAGCGGTCCAGGCCCGATCGACTGGCAGGCCGTCGGCCCCTTCGTCGGTCAGGATCTCAACGCGGTGTGGGGCAGTGGCCCGAGCGACGTGTGGGCCGTGGGGCAGGGTGGCGTGGTGCTCCACTTCGACGGCGCCTACTGGTCCATCGTGCCCTCGGGCGTCACGGCCAGCCTGCGAGGGGTGTGGGGCACTGCATCCAACGACGTCTGGATCGTCGGGGACAGCGGGAGCGTGCTGCACTTCGACGGCGCGGCCTGGAGCCCGAAGGGCGGGGGCACGACCAAGGATCTGCTGGCGGTGTGGGTCGCCTCGGCGTCGGATGCGTGGGCCGTGGGCCAGGACGGGACCATCGTGCACTACGATGGGGTCGCGTGGAGCGTGACCCCGACGGGGACCACGAAGAGGCTCCGCGCCGTGATGGGCAGCGGACCCACGGACGTGTGGGTCGCCGGTGACAACGGCCTCGTGTTCCAGCTCGGCAGCGGCACGAGCTGGGTCACCCGCCGGGCGGCGGTGGGCGGTCAGGCAGACCTGCACGCGATCCGCATCGACGGGGGCCAGGTGCTGGTCTTCGGCAAGGACGGCACGATCCTGGCGTGGAGCGGGACGTCGTGGGTTCCGCAGGCCGCTGGCACCACCTTGCATCTGTACGCGGCGTGGGGCACCGGGATCTTCCAGTGGTCGGCGGGACAGCTCGGGACACTGATCCATCAGGGTGTTTCCCCCTGGGCCCCTCAGACCACGGGGGTTACTGACGACCTGTACGGCCTGTGGGGCAGCTCGACGTCCGACATCTGGGCCGTGGGCCAGAAGGGACGCATCCTGCGCTTCGACGGCGCGGCGTGGACCACGAGCCAGCCTGCCGCGGTCACCGCCGATCTCGAGGGCGTGTGGCAGGCGCCGTCGGGGAAGGTCTGGATCGTGGGCAAGGGCGGCACCATCCTGCATCACGACGGTGTGCGCTGGACCCTGGAGCCCTCGCCGGTGACCAAGGACCTGTGGGACGCGTGGGGCAGCTCGGGCGGCGACGTGTGGGCCGTGGGGGCCGAGGGCGTGGTGCTGCGTCGCATCGGGTCCAACTGGGTTCAGGTCGCCTCGAAGACCACGGATCATCTCTACAGCGTGTGGGGCGGGGGAAGCACAGTGTGGGCCGTGTGGGCCGTGGGGGAGCATGGGACCATCCTCCGGTTCAACGGCGCCACCTGGGTCCCCCAGCTGTCACCGACGAGCAAGACCCTGCGCAGCGTGTGGGGCGGCGGCGGCCAGGTCTGGGCCGTGGGGGATGACGGGACGACGGCGTGGTACGACGGCCTCACCTGGAGCCTGGAGGCCAAGGCCCCGCAGGACGCGGAGGGAGTGTCAGGCACCTCGACCTCCGACGTGTGGGCCGTGGGGCAGGGCGGCATGATCCGGCACCGGACCACCCAGTGGTCCACCGTGAGCTCGGGAGGGTCCTGGAATCTGCACGACGTGTGGAGCGCCAGCGCCACCAGCGCCCTGGCCGTGGGTGACAGCGGGACGGTGCTCCAGTTCGACGGCGTGACCTGGACCGCGCAGACCTCGGGCACCAAGGAGCCGCTGAACAGCGTGTGGGGCGGCGCCACCAGCTCCACCTGGGTCGTGGGAAACAAGGGCACCATCCTCCGCCTCGGCCCCTGACGCCCACCTATCCACTTCTGGGGTTGTCCACTTCTGGACAGGCCCCTTGATCGGGGGACAGGCCCCGGGGTATGAGCCGCGCTGTTGCAACTCGTTTGCAGTAGCCAGGCGTGGCCAATGGCCCTCGAGCAGAGTCTGACAGAGCAATTCAAACAGCTTGTAGCCCGCTCCGGGGGTCGATTGACCCGATCTCGGCTGGCAATACTGGAAGCTGTCTGCGACATGGACGGGCACTTCGTACCCGAGGATCTGGTCCAGGCCCTGGCCCGTCGGGGACACGCCGTCTCCCTCACCACGCTCTATCGCAACCTCCCGTTGCTGGCACGGGCCGGGATCGTGCGTCAGACCTGCATCAGCGAGGGTGGACGCCAGCGCTTCGAGTGCATCGCCGGCAGCCAGCACCACGACCACCTGATCTGCTCGCGGTGCGGCGCGCAGGTGGAGTTCAGCTACCCCGCCATCGACGTGTTGCAGCAGGAGGTGGCGCGGGTGCACGGCTTCGTGCTGGAGCAGCACCACCTCGAGTTGATCGGGGTCTGCGCCGGTTGCCAGGAGCGCTCGTGAGCCCCACCCCCGCGACGCTGCCGACGCTGGCCCTGGTCGGTAACCCCAACGTGGGCAAGAGCGTGATGTTCTACAACCTCACCGGGCGCTACGTCACGGTGTCCAATTACCCCGGCTCGACGATCGAGGTCAGCCGGGGTCGGGCGCGGGTGGGTGAGACGCTGTTCGAGGTGGTGGATACGCCCGGGATGTATTCGCTGATGCCCATCACCGACGAGGAGCGCGTGGCACGGCGCATCCTGCTGGAGGGTCAGTCCGGCGTGGTGCTGCACCTGGTGGACGCCAAGAACATCTCGCGCATGCTGCCGTTGACGGTGCAGCTGCTGGAGCTGGGGCTGCCGCTGGTGCTGGTGCTGAACATGATGGACGAGGCGGAGCGGCTGCAGGTGGAGCTGGACGCCGAGAGCCTGTCGGATGCCCTGGGCATCCCGGTGGTGCCGACGGTGGCGGTGGCGCGCAAGGGGATGGGACAGCTGCGGGACGCCATCACCCGTGTGCTGGGTCGAGGACCACCGCCCGCGCCAGTACGGCACGAGGCAGCGGTGGAGCGGGCGCTGGAGGAGATCGGTCCACTGGTGCCCCAGCGCTACCAGCACCTCGGCCGGGCGCTGGCCCTGCTACTGTTGCAGCGCGACGAGGAGATCGCCACGCTGGTGGTGCAGCTGCCAGACCTGCACCCCGGCCAGCGTGGCACCATCGCCTACCTCTACTCCGAGGACCAATCCCGGCTGAACAAGCTGCTGACCATGGGCGTGCTGCCAGGGGCCGAGATCGAGCTCCAGCGCCGCATCCCGACCTTCGTCTTCCGCGTGGGCTTCTCCCAGTTTGCGGTGGACCACGAGGTGGCCAGCGCGGTCTACGTCCGCCTCGAGAGCTGAGCATCTCCCGTTGTGTTTCCACGACGATGGTCGTAGCATTCGCCCGTCAAACCAGTGGAGGAGACGGATGAACAGAACGTGCATTCTGTCCGCCCTTGCCATCTCGGTCGTGTTGGCCTCGGGCTGTCCCAAGAAACCAGACAACACTCAGGAGCCGAAGAAGGAGCCAGTCACCGAGCCGGACAAGAAACAGGAGCCGGTTCCGGGCGCCCTGGCCCCGGACAAGGAGTACGCCTCGGGCAAGGTGCAGGTGGCGCGGCTGGCGGTGGAGACCCGGGTCGACGTGCCCAACATGGGACCTCAGGGGAAGGTCGGCGACGACGTGAAGAAGGCCCAGCAGGGATCGGCCATCGCCCAGACGATGGTGGTCTCCGAGGACCGCGGCAAGACGGTGTTCACCACCAAGAACTTCTACGTGCCGCTGGGCACCGAGCTGCGCTACAACCCGGCGCAGAAGAAGTACGTGCTGGCCGACCCCAACAAGAAGATGTTCTGGGCCATGACGGGAGCCGAGATCGGCAACCTGCTCGAGGGTGGCCCGAGCATGACCCGCACCAACTACACGATCAACATCACCCAGACCCAGGACAAGGAGACCATCGCCGGCGTGGAGGCCGTACGCAGCGACGCCGCGCTGGGCTTCGACTGGGCGGTGAAGACCAGGAGCGGAGAGAAGAAGGGCAGCATCAAGGTCAAGCTCGCGATCTGGCACAGCGCCGACCCCAAGCTGAAGGCGGGCTGGGGCAAGATGATGGTGGACTTCCTCACGGTGCCGTTCCAGGACGCCGAGGGGCAGAAGGTGGTGGACGAGTTGAAGCGCAAGGTGGGTTTTCCCGTCAAATGGTCCATGGAAGTGGACAACCAGGGGCAGGCCCGCGAGAAGGGCGACGTCAACCCGAAGCTGCTCTCGGTGGCGACGTCGCTGGAGGTCGCGGAGATCGACAGGACCGAGCTGGCCTCCCCCCCGGCGGGGTTTGCGCCGGCCACCGGCCCCTACGAGTTCGGCGAGGGTGGCCAGACCGTGGGCGAGGATCTGCTGGGCAAGATTCCGGCGAAGAAGGGCGAGCCGCCCAAGAACCTGGAACCGCCGGACGAGGGCAAGCAGTAGATCCCATGGCCGAGGACCATCTGTACGGAGGCAACGAACGATGAAGTCGAGAATTGCGCTTGGATCGCTTGTGACCATGGTCGCGCTGGCCCTGGTGGTGGGCAGCTTCGCGGCGCCCACGAAGGTGAAGGCCGAACCGGCGGGTGTCGTCACCGCC